>Ga0137306_100554_pt1 | contig 50180 bp, 40 predicted proteins | sample Inofroosms_March_FD_97187 | JGI IMG/M metagenome (GOLD analysis project Ga0137306, IMG submission 97187) | Mouse cecal microbial communities from Vienna, Austria - N-Acetylneuraminic and N-Acetylglucosamine D2O microcosms_March | ecosystem: Host-associated > Mammals > Digestive system > Large...
CGTACATCTCTTCGCAAAGATTTGCAGTTTACGGCCTGGCCGAATGCCTTGCAGCAAGCTGCAAAGCACCGTGAACAGTAACCACAAATACACAGCCTTCTCCTATATTTTCAGGCATCGCTGCTCAGACCATGCACTCATGCATATCCTGCTCCCGGATGCCGATGCTTTCCATCACGCTTTTCAGCATCTCCTTGCTCTCCAAACCAGCACACCAGGCCAGCCCGCAGCCCGCAGAGATAGCCCTGGGAACTGGAATCAGCCGCCCGTCTGCCTGACGCTCCTTACAGGCCTGCTCCATCGCCATTGCGTCCGCCGTGGTATGAAACGTTACCACGAGCTGTAATTTTTTCCTTCTCATATTTTGTTTCCGCCTCTTTTTCAAACATGCCCTATCTATCAGTATAACTTTCATTTGCATTTACGTCTAATTGGAAAATAAAATAAGGACGGTCAGATTATTGTTTTTTTCTATAATCCGGCTATCCTCCATATTATCATCATAGCTTATTGTTTTCCTGCAATCGTCCCCAAGAATACTCTCCCCTGTCCGTCGGATACATTTCCAAAACCAATCGCCGCACCGTCCTTCTTCCGCCTGGCCGTTAAATACAGCCCGCCTTCCCCCGCTTCTATCGTGCAGGCCAGAGTTCTGCACTCCTGGCTTTTCCAACCCTTCACCCTGGGTTCCAGTACCTCAGAAGAACAGACGCCGCTGCTGTCCGCATATTCCAGGCAGATTTCTGCTTCCTGGTAGTATCCTGCAAAGCCTGTATTTTCGATTTTAATTTCAACATCATATGTATGATGTTTCCTCCTTGGTACAATATGCGCCTTCCGAACAAGAAATCGATATCCTAAATGTGCACTTACATAATCATAGAAGCTTTTCTCTTTCCATACGCCCGTTCCCGGGTACTTCCATTCCTTCCAGACCTCCAGCATTCTTGTATCGTGGGCTCTGTTCAAATATGTGACCTGCATCCTGCCCAGGACGTCCAAAACGATTTCCGGAGTCAGCTCCCGCAGATAAGCAGGGCTGTATACCACTTCCCCTCCATTAGGGGCCGACCTGCCGATCTCTGTCTCAAATGCAAGCTCATCCGTCCGTTCCCAAGGGCTGTTCCATGACGTGCATTTCCTGCTCTGCGTGCCAAAAGTTCCCAGATGACTATCAGAGCCCAAAATCCCATCGTCAAAAATCCCCATATCGTCGGCCTGAACCACCCGCTCCCCTTCCTGGTCCTCATGCAAAATCCGCCAGTATACCGGACGCCTGACAGCCAGATACGTCTCCTCCCCCTTATACCGGCGCAGGATCTCCGCCATCTGCCGCATCCGGGCTTCGGATAGAAATCTGGACGAATGCATTTCCCCCCAGCTGCCTACCAGCATTCCCTGGAACACATAGACTACGCCCGCAAACCGCTCCATCAGCCTCCCTATTTGCTCCAGATGGGATCTCACCTGCGGAAAAAGGGAAGGCTCCCGAAGAAAAGCCTTCCCTTCACGGTCATAAACTGCCCTTACGATGCAGTCATACGACCTTTCTGAAAAAAATGAAAGGATACGGCAGATCCGGTCCAAAGCCTCTTGATCCAAATCCCTGTCTTGAAAATGTCCGATGTCAATCAGCAGGAATACCAGAGTGTCCTTCGGGTGAAGGCACCAGCGCAGCTCTTCAAAGTCTGGTTCCTGTTCCGCAAAAAAAGTATGTATCTGATACCACCCTCTGGCCGGATTGGACAGTTCTGACGCAGATTCCGCCAGTTCCGCAGACTGAAAATCAATCTGTTTCTTTCGTTTTCCAAAAGCATTTGTCCTATCACGCATATACGTTCTCCTTATGGATCGTTCCATTACTGTATTGGTCGGATGCCGTGCAGCGTGTACACAACGTTGTGTAAACAATAACATCATTTCATGCCTTGCTTCAAATCGCGGCTCTGGCCTCCAGCTTGGTGACTCTTTTATCCAGGTTTTCAATTAACTTCAGAGAAAGATTGATGGTCTCCGTTTCGCTTTTCGTCATTCGGTAAATCCCCTCCAGAGTTCCGAGACGCTGCTTCACATCATCAAATTCCTTTTCGTACTTTCTATCATACCGCTCCATCTCATCGATTAAAAATTCTTCCGATTGACTGATTCTGGTGTCAATCAGCATTTTCAGTTGATTTGTACGAGTATCAAGCAGACTTTTCATTTCATCCATCCTCGAATCAACCAGTCGTTCCGTGGTGGCACTCAGACGTTTCTCCAATTCCTCCGTTTGAGTATCAAACATTTTTTCTATTTGCCCGCTCAGACGATTTTCCGTTTCCTCCGCTCTGGTATCGAGCATTTTTTCCATTTGCCCACTCAGACGTTTTTCCGTCTCCTCCGCTCTAACATTGAGCATTTTTTCCATTTGCCCGCTCAAGCGCTTTTCCGTTTCTTCCGCTCTGGCATCGAGTATTTTTTCCATTCGCCCGCTCAGACGATTTTCCGTTTCCTCCGCTCTGGCATCAAGCATTTTTTCCATTTGCCCACTCAGGCAATTCTCTGTCTTCTCCGCTCTGGCATCAATCATTTCTGCAATTGCTCTTAAATCGTTTACATCTAACATTCTACTCCCCCTTTCTTTCAATTTATTTTGTCCAGTATAGCATATCCCATCAAATAATGTAACCCAGTTCACCGCAAGTTCACATTATGATTCTAATCGCATAGCTCAGCAAAATCATCCTTATCGAAGTTATTGACTTTTTATCGCTTGTATAGTATATTTTTTGTGATCAAAGATCAGAAAACATTATTTTATACTCCAGAGCAAAAGATACTATTGCTGCTTCATTTTTAGTAGATTATAAAAAGTTCCTGTATGGCATCGCAAGAATCTATAAAAACAGAGCCATTCTAAGATATTGAGGTGAAAATGCATTGAATAATCATCCTAGTAAACTGTTATTCTTTATTGGCAATATGAGCCATTCCGGTGGGACAGAACGAGTATTGTCTATCATTGCAAATGGACTGTTGAAACGCGGTTATCAAGTTTCCCTGATTAGCCTGGGAGGAAATGGAAAAGCATTCTTTTCATTAGATAAGAGCATTAAAGTCTACTGGGCAGCGCAGGAAAGAAAGACCCCTGGAATTATCGGGAACCTTCAGTATCTTACAGCACTATTGTCCCGGGAACGTCCTGATTTTCTGGTGGATGTAGATATTATATTAGGCTGCTATTCCATTTTTCTGAAATACCGTATGCCGGAAATCCGTTGGATTTCGTGGGAACATTTTAATTATTATTATCACTTCGAAAGGAATCATTTTTTAAGGAAGATAGTTAGGCGGATGGTCACAAGATATTCCAATCACTTGATCGTCCTAACAGAAGAGGATAAAAAATATTATCAGAAAAATCTTCGGTTAACATGCGCGCTGACACAAATCTACAATCCTGTTCCGTATGAAGATACGTTTTTTAAACGAGAGGAATTGCCTTTTATTTTAGCAGCAGGGAGACTTACGGAGGCGAAGGGCTTTGATTTGTTGATTGAAAGCTGGAGTCTGCTGGAACCGAAATACACACACTGGGCGGTTGTAGTTGCAGGAGATGGTAAAGATAGAAGCGCCTTAGAGAAAAAGGCAGCAAAAGCCGGCATTAAAAATATGCGTTTCGTTGGAGCTGTATCTAATATTGAAGAATATTATAAGAATGCGGCATTCTTTGTTCTTCCTTCCAGAAATGAGGGATTTGCAATGGTTCTTCTTGAAGCTATGTTTTTTTCACTCCCAGCTGTCTGTTATTCCTGTAAAACCGGTCCAAAAGAAGTCATCTGTGACGGGACAAATGGCTTTTTGGTCGAGCCATGGAATATAAAAGATTTTGCATGTAAAATGGAAGTTCTTATGAATGATAAAGAGATGCGCAGAGAAATGGGCAGGCAGGCTGCAGATTCTGTTCGAAAATTTGAAAAAGAGCATATTTTAGATGAATGGGAAAGGATATTCGCAAGGGAAAAAAGCGGATACTAAGGAATGGGTTGCTGCAAAACAACCCCTCCTGCCTTTCATCTATTTCTTTCGAAACAATTTCCAGATCCACGCCCGGTCATCCGCTGCTCTTATAAATAGAAAAAATGGCAGCAGTTTATATAGCAGCATGAACATTCTTCGTCCTTCTGCCATTCCTGTCGGCTCAGTCAAACGCGGCTGCAGCAGATCTTCTTTTGTGCATTCAAACCAGTCCGCATCTTCCTGAACCTGTTCCCAAATTCTTCTTGCTTTCTCCGTATGAAGGATTATCATTGAATTTCCCATGCCGTCATCCAGATCCGGCCTGACCTTCTCAATCCCCCAGAAATCTCCGATCGTAAAATCACTGCTTCGATCTACCGTACAGAATTTACAGCTATGACAGGAAGGCCGCAGAATATAATTTTTAAAGTACATCCTGCAGAACCTGTCCTGAAAAAGTGAACCTGCATATTCCTCTCCATTGATCACATAAGCACATGTATGCCCATGGTCCTGCGCCCTCTTATCCCGAAAAGAAAATTCTGTCATTTTCCCATGATGCCTGTGCTCCAGATATTTTACATAATCCTCCCAGATTCCCGGAGACGGAACACCATAGCATACCAGATCCACAACGATCAGCGTATCATACTCCTGTCCAAGAAAAAGCCTAAGAGCCTGTACCTGGCAAGGCGTACCGCAGAACAGCACCCACCGACTCTCTTTTAAGCACTGCTCTGCTTTTAAAAATATACCCTGCATATTGCTCTGGACATACTTGGTCCTTTTTATCTTTTCCAGTTGTTCCAGGTTCTCTGCTCCTCTATGTACCACTTCCATCCTGCTGTTATAGCCTGCACCAAATACCACACCTTTCCTTTCAAGGACATATTGTGCCAGGATTGAAAACATACCGCCGGAAGAGCTGGAGTTTCTGACCGCTGCACTTTTTGCCCTTGCTCCGATGTATTGATTGCAGCATTCGGCAGAAGGATTCTCTGAGGGCATCCCATAGTCCATGCCCCTATGGAGCGTGCGGGCTTTGTCCGTCAAGGTATGTTTTTTTACAGGACAGACTTCTTCACATCTGCCGCAATGCACACATATGGATCTGTCGATTTCCGGATATAGAAACCCTTCCCCATCCTGGGTCATACGCACAGCCTGTACCCGGCATACATCCACACATGCCCCGCATCCGCAGCACTCCTCTCTCTTGAAATATAATTCCATGCCGGCTCCTCTCTGCCTGTATCTTGTCCAGGCAAATTTCATCATATATTACTTGCCAGGTTACTATTCACAGCCACTTCACACACATGCGCAAAAACAGCCGGCAAATCCTTATCCTTCCACATCGGTATTTGCCTTTCGATAAATACTTTACCTTTGCAATCCTTTAATGAAAAAAATCATTCCATATCCGCCAAAATGCTTCTATCAGCAATGTTTTTGACATTCCATGGTTTAGAAATAGATAATATAATGCACAGAACATTTCCTTTTTACGTCCATATTTTACTGAAATACTGTATCTGCGTCTCGCTTTCCAACATTCAATACGACTCAAGGATTTCTTATCATGAATACCGCAGATGCCAGCAATCTCATCCACCAAATTTTCATAGTCCAAATACTTCTGTTCCTCCTCTGCCTGAGTCAGTTTCCTCCTGGAATGGCTGCCCTTCCTGACACAGACACCATACAACGCTTCTCGCAATGTCGGGCATTTATGTTGATACATGTAAGGCAGAAGCATTTGAAAATTCTGTCCCACAGGGTATTCCGGTATATGCCTGTCCGAATATATTGAAAAAAAATGTTCTGATTTTAACATATAGCATCCACAGCATACAAAGGTTTTGACTTCTAAAATATCCCAAAACAGAGATTCCTTTTCCAGATCTCCAATCTGCTCTTCTGCTTTCCGTGATTCTCCTGTATCCGGGTCAAAATAATAGGACAATGAGCGGACACATTGATATTGAGGATTTTTTTTCAAAAATTCCACTCTTTTTTCTACGGATTCCGGCTCCAATATGTCATCGCTGTCAGGCCAGATCAGATATTCTCCAGTAACATAGGGCAGACCCTGGTTGATTGCGGCAGACGCATTTTTATGGGGAGATTGTATAATCCGAAAACCGAAGCCTCGTTCGGCGAACCTTTGCCGATATCTCTCCGCAGTTTGGATTGTATGGTCCGTTGAGCCATCGTCTACCAGAATCATATCCATCTGCGGATAAGTCTGGTTCAATATGGAATCCAGCATCTGAGAAAGATGAGATTCTCCGTTAAAAACTGGAGTAACGATAGAAACAAGACCTTTTGTAAATTTCTGATACTCGCTGCTCATTTTGAAATCCTCCGTCAAAATTTTTTAAATATACCGTAACATTCTTTCTCATGGATTTATTAAATGTGAAAGTAACTGAAAACTGTATCCCATATCCTCCCATCTGGTCAGGAGATCATCGATGATTATTCCGTTTGTTTTTAGATGTATTATGCAGCAATACGATTGCACCTGGAGATATCCTCGATGGGAACAATTCGATCGACTCCTGAGAATCTGGCTGATTATCCTGCTCCCAATCACTATAGGCCAAGGCCCAAAAATTGTATGATACCCCATTTCCTTTGCCCATTTAAGTTTTTCTTCGTTGAACTTTCCTTCTGGCGGACGGTAATACGAGCCTATTTCTTTACCTGTAATTTTATATAACAATTTTTCTACATCTTCCAGTTCCTCCTGAAAATCTGCTTTATCTGTAAAGGCTGACATATCAGGATGATCCCATGTATGATTTCCTGTCTCATGGCCTTCTTTAAGAATAAGATTGACCAGTTCAGGGGCAGTCTCTAAAAATTTCCCCGTCATAAAAAAGTACCTTTTGCATCATGCCTTTTCAGAGCATCTAAAGTCAACTCTGTATTACCATTTTCGTATCCGCAGTCAAAGGTAAAATACACTACCCTTTTGCTATCGCTGCCGATATAGTAAAAGACAAACCTTGCAAGATACTCTGAATCCACCTTTCCCATCGGCTGTATCCCCCCCATAAACCAGTCCCCAGCCATTTGCATTATATACTTCTTTTGATTCATCAGAACATCCTGCTATTAAAGTCCTTCTAAACTAATACCAACAATTTTTCTATCCAAGTATTTTTTTTCATTTTTTACTCCTGACAGTATTAATTTCTATACTTTGCAATATTTCAATTCTGTTTCAAAAATTTATTCTACTCTTACAAATTTTTTATTTTCAATCTTATAAATAATATCACATTCATTCGCCAAACTCATATGGTGTGTTACGATAAGCAGCGTTTTATTTCCTTTTACCTGTCTGATAGAATCTATTACCGCTTTTTCCATTTCCATATTTAAAGCGGCGGTTGCCTCATCCATGATCAAAATCTCAAAATCTTTGTACAAGGCTCTCGCAAGAGCCATTCTCTGACGTTGTCCCCCTGAAATAACTGTGCCGTTCTCCCCAATCAGAGTATTGATTCCTTCCGGCATCTGCTCAACATCTTCCCATATATGTGCGCATTTCAAAGACTCAATCACCCGCTCATCATCAATCTCATCTTCGAAAAAAGAAATATTTCTGCGTACCGTTTCGTCATTTAAGTAGACCACCTGAGGGATGTATCCTACTATTTCTCCAAGGTTTGCCCTGCATATACCCTCTGCATCCGACTGCATAACAATATCATAATCATCGTAAAAAATATTTCCGGACTGAGGCTTCAAAAGTCCTAAAACCAAATCAAGAAAAGTTGTCTTTCCTATGCCTGAAACCCCTATGATTGCAACAGAGCTTCCTACAGGAATGTCTATTGAAGCTTCATTGAATATCTGCATCCTCTCATTATAGGAAAAATTCAAGTTTTTAACTGAAAGACCTTTTTGGAATGTCAGTTTTTTCTGTCTGATTTTTGCAGAATCTTTTTCTTCCTGTTTTAGTTTTGTATATCTGTCCAGACATTCCTTCAATGTTTCATAAGACTTTTTTGAAAATTCTATTTTGTTAACCCCGCTTATGATATTCCTCCCACTTCCAACTATCATCCCTAATATCATAAGATATTTAGATATTGAAGCTGCCACAGATAGAACATCCGATTTAGTTCCTATTATAATCGCAAACATGATATAACCTATAGACATTGTGGAAATCTGCATAAACATATTTGTACAGTTTGTCCGATATTCATATTCACTATATACATGTGCGTATCCTTCGCTTGCATCCTGATATTTCTGTAAAACAGCGGATGCACAGCCTGCGACTTTCACTTCTTTAAACAGACCAAACGCAGTAAAAATCTGTGAGGCTGTTTTAACTTCATACATTCTGCGTTTTTCTCCATAAAGATTCATTTGTATGTGGTTAATATATATCAATCCTATCATCAACAACATTATCACAACACAAATGGTTGCCCCGACCCATTTTGAAACATAAATTATGATCATGCAGCCCACAATCATCGAAATCATATTCCCCCACATATTAATACATGATATAATAATACTAACACATTTCTCCGTATCATTACGAACTGAGGTCATCATTTTTACTCCGCTTTTCTTGTTGTGATGCTCCAAGTCTTCCTTGATGAATAATTCTAATATTTTCATAGAAAGCTTCTGTGCGCTACTATATATAAATAACTTTTCCATTTTAATCCGATATAGCGCAAAAATTTTCAATAAAATAGATGCACTTCCCATAAAAATCAACAAAAAAAGAATACTTGATGTTATCTGATTTATGTACACCGCTGTATTAATAATATTTATGCTCAAGAAAATGCCAATAAATGATTTTATAGAATCCATCACAGAAAAAAAAGCCAAAATTTTGCACAATCTCTGTTCTTTCTTTTCTAAAATCTCCATTAAAAATTTAAACATTTCAACCATTCTATTCTCCTAGTATTTCATAAGAAATCTCAAAATAATGTTCTTTCATCACATATATTTTGATTCATTCTCAGAAAAATTTTCTTATTCCTTGAGATTGAATTTTAAATAATGGGTATGCAAAAAAGCATATCAGGAATTGTATCTTTCTTCGCAATTTCAGTTTGTGAAACAAAGGATGTTTTCGCTCTATAATAGCCATGTTTCTCAAAACTATGCATTTTCTCTTTTTATTATTTTGTTTCATCAATACAAAGCTCTTCTCCATTTGTTTTAAAAGCCACTTTTCCCAATATAGCGCAAAAGCTATTTGATTTTTTTCATATTCACTATTTCTGATTATTCTCGTACAATCAAAATATTTCTCATCCATTTTCACTTTTTCAAAATGAGTTGTACTACTCAAATGTTGCCTGTAATAATACCACTCTACATCAAAGAAAACAATATTGACACCTTTACAGATCAAATAATACAAAAGTAAAGTATCTTCTCCATAAATCATTTTTCTGTCAAACCGCATTTCTCCTATAAATTTCCGCAGCAACATCTTTCCGCCAATACCAGATAGTTCTTCTGAATACTTTAGATGAAACCACTCTTCTGCTTCTGTCGGATTCGCTATAAAAATTTTATTTTTTTCTTCGTTCTCCAAGGCTCCATTAAAAATACATTCTATTTGGTAATTTGTCACTTTCTTACATTTACACATTGCCCACTCAACATGATATTCTTTCATCTGGCTTACCAAATGTTCTATCAGAAACGGATGGATTACATCATCACCATCCATAAAAAATATATATTCTCCTGTGGCAGTATCAATTCCACGATTACGAGCGCTCGATACACCTGAATTTTTCTGATGATATATATTAATTCTTTCATCAATCAGGCTTAGCTCATTACAAATTTGCATACTTTGATCAGTAGATCCATCATCAATAACAATAATCTCCAAATTTCTATATGTCTGATTCATTACTGATTCCAAACTCTGCATTATATACGATTCTTCATTATAAACAGGAATTATAATTGATACCTTTTCCATAATTTTTTTAAATCCTCTTATTTTTTTTCATCGTTTCCTGTACGATTTCCTGCCATAAAAATTCTGCAGACAATTTCACATTTGTTTCTGTTCTTCTTCTCACTTCATCCCAATCAATCATGTCATCGTTCATCATTTCATTTTGAGTATTCCATAGCCTATGCTCGAGACCATGAATCTCCAAAATATTATAAATCCTTGCATTACGGCTGCTGTGTGGAAAAGCAATAAAATTCTTTTGATAAATTATACTAAATGCTATTCCATGAAAAGAGTTTGTCACAACATAAGCTGCTTTATGGATATATCCCAAAAACTCTGCTGGTCCTGCCGTATAATCTATTTTAAAATCATCTCCTGTTTGCCCTACACCGGTTCTTAATTCTATTACTTGCATTCCATTAACTGCTGAAAGCTTTTTTGCATAGTTCACAAGTTTTTCATTAAACTCTGTTGCATAAACCAATATATATTTTTCCTTTTTAGGAACCTTTTCTATTCTCTCCCATTCCTCTCTTCTTAATAAGAAAATCGGATCCAAAACTGGTTTTACGTTCCCTTTGTAAAATCTTTTTATATATGGAATTGCCGTTTCTTCTCTGACAGAAATCGCGTCAAGATTACAGAGCAGTCCTGAAAATTCTTCATTATATTTTTCATTCAGTGTTTCGCCTCCCAAACTTGCCCCATAAGAAATCACTTTTTTCTTTTGTTTATTTCCAAAATCACCAAAATACACTTTTCTTAACCCAAATGTAATCTCTGGGTTCCATATCTGATCACTTCCAACAATATAATATTTATACGGAAGATTCCACAGTTGGCATGCAAAAATTTTTTTTCTATGTGTATATGTAGTCAAATATCTCTTTCTGAATTTTTTCATATTGTATCTTAGTCTAAAAAAATCCCCCTTCATAAGCAAATGGCTTTCCCAACCCCATCTTGCATTCCTCACACAATTCAAAATACCATTGCCAGGTATATATGGGATCCACCAATGCCGGCCTGTTAAAAAAGGCGGCTCATAACGTATAATATCTGCTTCTATTTTTTTTGCACGTAAATACCATTTTAATCCATATGCCTGTAACATTGCGCCATAATTATCTGCACAATGAAATGTTATAATTCCTATACTGTTACTATTCTGCATTCTGCCCTCCCTTGTTTAAATCATGTATTTATTATATGCTAATTTTTATTTCCAGGTATATAGTCCTTTTTACACAAAATCCTATATAATGGAAAACAATAGAATGCTAAAGTAAATTCAACTTTTCGATATAAACCAATATATGAATATATTTCTAATTTTCTTTCATTTAAAGCTAATTTTTTAAGATAAACCAGCAATATTCGCTTATGACGATATCTACTTTTTATATACCATCCTAATATACGGCTAATAATAATTTCTTCTCGTGTAATTGCATTGTGGATTCTGTCACACTCCTTCTCATAATCACAAATATACCTTTCGCATTTATACATACTGTTATATGCTACGATAGAGTGCATTTTACTTATGTTTCCAGAATGCTTTCTACGATAATACCCTTTCCAATGCAATATGATGGCATCTGCTACCCCGCACACCAAAATCTGATATATATATTTGCTATCTTCTCCATGCGATAAAGACTCATCGAATAAAAATGTCTGTACTGCACTGCGTAAGATCATTTTACCAGGAATAGCTAGAAATTCTTGATACACTGCATGAATAAAATAATCTAGCGCTTTTGAGTTTTCAAGATATGTAAATAATCCTTTCGCCTCGTTATCTAACGGAATCATCTTCTGTACAAAATTTTTGTTTTTGAAGAAACTAAATTGAGAGACAGACATGATCGAATGAGTTTTTTCCAACTCATTATATAACGTTTTCAATAAATCAGGGTGTATGATATCATCACTATCCATATAAAAAAGGTATTTTCCTTCTGCCACTTTCAATCCTGTGTTTCTTGCCGCCGATACCCCCCTGTGCTCTTGTGGAAAGAAACGGATTCTTCTGTCTATTTCACACAATTTCATACAAATCTCTTTGCTTTCATCCAATGAGCCGTCATCAATTAAAATCAGTTCAAAATTCTCGTAAGTCTGTTCAAGCACAGAATATACACATTCGCAAATATATCGTGCGGAATTATAAATTGGGACAATAATAGATATTAATTCTTTCATCGTAATCTCATTCCTTATATTTTTAATTTCCTAAATCACATGCATTTGCCAAATGCTCTTATGTGTTCGATAGATTTCTTGACAAATTATCTTCCCAATACTACGTCTGCATTTTCAAGAACCATACGATTACTCTATTAACGGAAGCGCAGTTTTAACCTTTTCATTTTTTTCTTCATTCCTATTAGAAGAATTATCTCTGGCTCTGATAATAAAATAGATTCCTCTCCCGCATCTAATCCTTTGACAATAGCTTCTGCTTCTCCTATACCTGCTCGTGAGTCGTGAATCTCCGGTAATAGTAAAGAAGATTTATTGTCCGTACTGCACTAAACAGGGGGATTGTCATCCGATTTCTCTCTATGTGCAGACACAAAATCATTAGCCAGTGTAATCCCTGCGTCTGTTATATAATGGCTGAATCCCGCTTCCTCATGTGCTTGTCTGAGGTCTTCCATAAGTATATCTATTCCTTTATCCGAATTTTCCAAAAGTGTATTTTTCACTTCAAATTCTTCCGATCCTTCTGCATATCCAAGTGACAAGATGCGAAAACCATCCGTCCTTCCCGCCTCTGCCAAAAGTTTGGGAGCAAAATTATTTTTATTGTCTTCATAAAATGGTTCATGGTACAAATGCGTTGGGTCAGAATCCAGCATATCCCCGGTATCTGGTCTTTTCCATCTATCGTCATTTCATTAAGCACATCATACCATGCCGGATCACCTATATTGGTAAATGCACAGCCAAAATTAACATTCATATCAGGTTTTCCATCCAGATTGTTGTCATCTAAATAATATGAGGCATATCCTGTACCGCCTGGAGATTTTTTCCCTAACAGATGGGTACTATCGAATTCATCTGCAGAAAAAGATTCACCCTTGGACCTGTTCCATCCCCTTTGAATCTCTTATCTTTTAACATTTGTTCAGATGTTATACCAAGTGTTCTCAAATCTTCTCCGATAGAAATATACCCCAATACATACGTACCTCCGACTCTTCCGTTATCTCCTGTTCTTGCTCTTCAGCACTGCAAGCACCTAGAAAAATCACAGATAATAATGTTGCCGATATAAGAACACCTTTTTACATTTTTCCATATATACATATTGAACTACCGCACCTCCCTTTATCACTTCCCACACAATCTGAAAATCATCCTCTATACAATTCACTCTTAATTACATTTAATACTAAATGAATAAATCGATAAAATGAATAGCAGTAAATCCCCAAATAAAAATCTAACTTATTCCACCATCTGGACCTAATAAAAATCCAAAACGTTTTTTCCGCATTTATCCATTCTTCTACAGTTTTCATTAAATCGTCATCTTGCATCTTGCGTCCTTTTTCATACCATTCTATTATATCCGAAAGGATAATCCATTGCAGAAATTTGACGTTTTCCATCCTTCCATTACTGATTTCACATGCACGCATATTACATCGTACTTTATATTTACTTCGACATGCCTGTAATGAAAATGCTCTGGCTGAACACATTTCATGCTGTCTATAATAATACCACTTCCTACAGAATACAGAAACATCTGCTCCGTTCACAAACAGTTGATAGAGAAACCATGTATCCTCACTATGTGTTAAGTCTTCATCAAACCGAATATTTTCTGCCGCTTTATGCAAGATCATTTTCCCGCCAATACCGCAAAGCGATATCTCCATATCCCGAATCAAACAGTATTTTATTGCTTTTTCACCGTCTAAATGAGCGCTTTTCCAAATAAACTCCGCTTTTGTTTTCCAGCTTTCCGATTTTTTATTAAAATCATCCATAGATTCATTCCATCCTGCAGATGTAATCACTGAATGGTTCTCTTCCTGTAAATTATAAAGTCCTTCCAGCAGTTGAGGGTGAATCACATCATCACTATCCAGAAAAAAGAGATACTTTCCTTCCGCAGCATTCATGCCTATATTTCTTGCAGCAGATACCCCTTTATGTTCCTGCTGAATAAGTCGTATACGATGATCTTTTTTACAAATCGCTTGACATATTTCCCAACTTTTATCGCTGGATCCATCATCAATCAGAATTAATTCAAAATCTGCATATGTCTGCATCAAAACAGACTCTACACAGTTACCAATATATTCCTCAGTATTATATACCGGAACAATTACTGAAATTTTTGTTTTCATCACTATAACCTTAGTCTTCATATAAAACATTTTTTCCAAGCATATTTTATTTTCTATACTTACTTTCTTTTTTGAATTTCATTATTTTTTTATCAAAATACCATTTCCACAATCTAAATAGTAATACAATATAATTTCTAAGAAACCATATTTTATGTTTAACACTCCATGAACCGCATATAATGCGCGGAAGGTACGCTCTGCCATATTCCTCTATCTCTTTCATATATCCAGCCATTTCAGAATTTTTACATTCATACGCCTGATATAGAATTATGCTTACATAAGAATTAACAAAAAACAATGACTGCTTATATAATTCAGGATACTTTTTATCTATAAACTTTCTCAATAATTCAGATTGCTCAATTGCCATAACGGATTCTTTATGAAAAGGCGCCGCGGTAATACTGCCGCTTCTTTTTACATAAATATACAATTCCTTTCCGACATGACACACTTTCCCTGCCCGGTCAATCAGCCTGGCTGTTACATTAAGATCATCATATCTTACTCCAACCGGATATCTGATATCTGAAAATAGTTCTTTGCCATATAGTTTGTCCCATGAAGCAGAATCACATTTATCATCCATAAGAAGACTGCTTATGGCATCTTTCGCACTAAACAAAACCGGCGTATCTATACAGTATTTCCGCTCTCTTGATCCTTTCCTTTCATCAAATACGATTCTACCGCACATGGAAAGCAGGACGCCATGTGCCATACATGCATCATATAGCAGCTTATACATCTCCGGTAATATAAAATCATCTCCGTCAACAAATCCAATAAATCTCCCTGTAGCGGTGTCTATTCCGGCATTTCTGGCAGATGCACTTCCCTCATTTTTTTTATGCAGCACTTTAATTCGGGAGTCTTTTGCTGCATACTCATCACATATTTGGGGCGATGCATCTGTGGAGCCATCATCTACCAGAATAATCTCCAAATCTCTAAATGTCTGGGAAATGATACTATTAATACAACGCCTTAGGTATTTTTCTACATTGTAAATTGTCACAATTACAGAAATCATATTTTTTCTTCCTGTGTTTACATATTTTAATCTACTACTCTCCAGATTTCATCTCCACCACCACAATCTCCATTTTAAAACGGCATAATTTTTGCAAAACCATACCTTATGTTTAAGCGTGAATGCTCCATGGATTACATCTGCGAAATAAAATCGGCTGTATTCTTTTACTTCATTCATATATTCTTTCATATTAGGATTCCGGCATTTTGATGCATAGCATAACGGAAAACCCATTTTATAATGAATGAAATACCGCGCTTCCTTTTTCAATTCCGGATATTTTTCATCTATAAACTGCTTTAGCAATTCAGCCTGCTTCACTTCATCCAAACTATGTTGATTAAAATCCAGTGCTGTAATACTTTCCTTTCTTTTCTGATATACATACAACGTCCGGCCAACATGAAAGATTTTTCCAGCTTGATAAAAAAGGCGAGGAGTTACATTCTGATCCTCATAATGTACATTTATGGGATAGCGGATATCAGAAAACAAAATTTTTCTATATAATTTATCATATACTGCAGAGTCACACCTGTTGTCACTCATCAGCAATGACCTTATAGCATCCTGAGCATTTAATAGAACTGGCTGATCAAAATGGTTTTCATATCTGATCGTCTTCCCTTCCTCATCTATAACCCGTCTTCCACAGGCAGCAATCAACACATTGTAATCGATGCAAACTCGATACAGAATCTCATACATTTCCGGCAAAATAAAATCATCACTATCAACAAACCCGACAAATTCTCCTTTTGAAATCTCTAATCCTGCATTTCTGGCAGATGATAATCCTCCATTCTCTTTATGAATCACTATTATGCGTGAATCCATTTCCGCATATTCATCACATATCTGCGGACATGCATCCGCAGAGCCGTCATTTACCAATATTATTTCTAAGTCTTTATAAGTTTGAGCTATGATACTGTCAATACAGCGTCTTAAATATTTTTCTACATTATAAATAGGCACAATTACAGAAATCATATTTTTTATCCTCAATTCTGTCCGAATTATTGTACCACTGTCCCTGAGATTTTTCCTGTCCACAACAAATAAAATCTCCACATCCATTTATAAAATGGTACGCCAAAAAGCAGACCGATCGCTCCTATCTTTTCTGTCAGCCTTACGTACCTGCATAGCATAAAAAAAAGTTCTTCATGTATAATCTTTTTTCTAAGCTCTCTACATTTCCGCTGGTATATAGGATCCACCACCAACAAATTTAAAAGGTCGAAACAGCTTCTTAAATAATGCACTTTTGCCGCATCCTCTATATTTGGATATTTTTTTCTGATAAAGCTCCATAAGCTTTGTGCATTCTTTATCCCCAATGTCTGTCCGACCTGTATTCTTCCATGCACGATGCTGCCTTTTCTCCTCAGATAATAGTATCCGGCATAAGGTGTACAGATAATCCTGTCACTCCCTTCTACAATCTGAGAAATCACTTTGGAGTCCTCATATATTTCTCCTTTTGGATATCTAACATTTTCAAATAGCTTTTTATGATATAGCTTTGCCCAAGTAACTACAGATGCATTTTGTTCACATATAAGCATTCTTCTGTATGCCTCTGACCTTGACACTGCTTCCGCCTCCGAAAAGGCTCGTTGGCAGTTATTGTTTCTTCTGTTTATCTTTTTCCCATCAATCACATTAATCCCACAGCTTATTACCAAATCTGCATGATACGCTTCTTGCAGCCGGTATAATGTCTCTAGGTATGTTTTATCAACCCAATCATCAGAATCAACAAATGTAATGAACTCGCCTGCTGCCTCTTCTAAGCCTCTGTTTCTGGCCTCTGCCACTCCTTCATGCACGTTATATACAGCCCTGACATTTTTGTACTTTTCTGAATATTCCGTGCAGATTTCCCTACTATGATCTGTAGATCCATCGTCCACCAGAATAAGCTCGAAGTCCTGGAAGGTTTGAGCTAAAATACTTTCGATACACTTATTTACATACATTTCCACATTATATACGGGAACAATAACACTGACCTTCACCATTTTTTTCACCCCATATATTCCTGTTATTTTAAAGCATATGCCGATGTTTAGTTCATTCAAACAATTCAGAGAATATTTTCTCCTGTCCTTTTGGCACTTCCTTTACAAGAGCCATTTGTCCCAGTTTTTTCCTGAGCCCCTCATCCTTCAGCAGACGCTCAATACAGGCTGCTATTGATTCCGGTGTAAATTCACATGAAATGCCATATTTTCCATTCTCAATCTGTTCACGGCTGCTACAAAAGTCGGATACAATCACCGGGCATCCCAATGTCTGAGCCTCCAGGACAGCGATCCCCTGTCCCTCAAATCTGACTGCATGTACATATAGATCTGACTGCGCATAGTATGGATATGGATTTTCTACCGTACCCAGAAGCAGGAAATCATTTTCTAACCCTAATGCCTCAATTTTCTTCTCTAAATTTTTCCGCTGTTCGCCTTCGCCCAGCACATACCATCGTACTTGATATCCCAAATCCTTTAACCGCTTCATAGCTTTAATTGCAACATCATAGCCTTTCTGATAAACCAGCCTTCCAACGGTCAGAATACGTATCCCACCATAGTTATCCGAAAATCCTCCTGGCTCTTTTGCCCGGCTTCGGATATATTCCTGATTAATAATATTTGGAAAAACCATAACCTTATCCTGATGTTCTGGATAGACCTCCAAAAATTTATTCCTCGCATCCTCTGATACTGCAAATATTCTGTCGAAATGATTCCAGCATCCCCGATCCATTTTTCTTGTATATCCTGCCTTTTTGTAATCGATGTGTATAAATGCCACCTTCTTTTTTGCCTTCACCCAATCTGACACATAGTAAGCAGAACCTCCTTCAAGCCAAGCCACTGATAAGTCAAACTCTTCCTCAAAGCGGGGCGTTCCATCAGACACTACCCGCCAAAGTAGCTTATCTTTCTGTATCTTTCTATTTTTCATCATAGGCAGCAGATTACTTACTATATATCCACATTTTTTGATATATTTTCCGTTTTTAAAAAACGCCTTCACAACTGTTTTTAGTAAATTCCATCTTCCTTCCTCAGCCAAGACAGAACTACTATTAAATACCGTATTTCGTACTTTGACATGAGGCGGTATCTGATGAATCATCTCTCCCTGCCCCATAAGCACATATAAAGATATATCATACTCTTTTTTGTCCAATTTTCTAAAAAGTTCCAGCAAAGCAACTTCTGCACCGGCACGTCCCATGGTATTGATCACAAATAATATCTTTTGCATTTTTATGCCTCACAGTCAATAGCAAATCAAATTTTCGGTTCTTCCAGCACAAGGTTCAAAGGAATCCCTGGCTCCTGATGAATCATATAGCATACAAAGTCATCGTCTTCATAAAATACATTTGTTTTCAATGGATACTTTTTTTCAAAATCCTGGTACCAATAATATGCTTTTGAACTTAATACCGCATGCTTTTCCACATCAAAATAAGTACTAAAATAAGAACTTTTAAGTTCAGGATAATCAAGTATCTGTTCTGACAACTGATACGAAACCTCTGTATGAGCAGCATCCGGATACCACTTTTGCCAAGGGTCGCCTTTATACTCAGATGATTTTTTTCCCAGCCAAGAAGGGCCTGTAAAATATTGAATCGTTCCCTGCCTTAGCGGGTGTTTTTCCACATACAAAAAGATATATTCTACCGGAAGATAGTGTTCTTTTCCCTCCTCTATATAGTACAAAAAATCTAACAGCTGTTCATGCCTTTCATCCGTTTCCAGCTGGCACCTCTCATCATTCATAGATATAACAATATACGATTCCTGCTGATATTTCTCCATAATTTCTTTTGTAACTGAAACTGCTGAATTATAGCGCTTTAGTACCCAAAACAAATATTCATGAAAATCAATAAAATATGCAAAGCAATACGTAAAAATACAAATAAATATTACCGAAGCCTTCTGAATTTTTATATTCTTTCTTAGCAGCAAGTGATAAAGCATAAAATCCATTGGTATCCAAAACACAGCATAGGCAAACATTTTTAGAATACTAAAAAGCCGGTCAACAGATATAAACTCCGGCAGTCCAATAAATGGAGCCGCATATAGAAAAATAGAAAACACTGAAGCAATCGTAATAAACAAATATCCCTTGAATTTTTCCGTGTACGGTTTCCTTATACCTGTATTTTTTTTGTAATCATAAAACAAATAAGAGACACATAGTAAAATAAGAATCAGTAAAGAGGTAGCCACTAGTTCCAACGCCATTTTTTCACCAAATATAGCAGCATATCCCTGCTCAAAGATACGCGTTAGAAGATTTCTGCTTTCGGTGGAGACAACGACCTTTTTTTCAGCAATCATTTCCGCAGCAGCGCCGCCTTCACCATAATATGTCTTGATTCCCCACCATAAAGACCCTTCCAGTTTTATTCCGGTGAGAAATCCAATTATCATAGGAGTGACTCCAGCCACTGCACCGCATAAGCCAAAAAAGAACAATGGTAATATTTTTCTTCCAAACAAAAGTTTTTTTAAATATACAAGCACAGCAGCCAAACATACAAAAAAAATCCAGATAGTCACATAAAAATGAACCGCAATTGATGCTGCAATTCCCATTGACAGCAAAAGCAGATTTTCTTGCCGGATCCAATTTTCTTTTCTCTTTTTTTCATCTTCCCGCAAAAATCGAAGCAGGAATAGCGGGCACAAAAAGACCAGATACAGGCCAAATTCCTGTGGAATGGTCCATGTCAAACGTGCCATTGACAGCAGCATCGCCGATCGGGCCTCTCCTACAATACAACCGTCAAACGTCAAAAATAATATCAAAACATATAATGGCGTATAGCGGCACAAAAATAGATCTTTCATCAGGCAATATGCAGCCACTAAAAATGCTGAGATATGGATACCTGCCAGAAATAGTATACAGCTGTATATTTTTATGCCAAAAAGTATATGCATACTGTATATAAAACAATGCATGGCCTCCGGATATATCCCATTTGCAAAAATATCCCCTTGCCTCAGTTTGAAAATCCATTGTGTATGCGTATATTGATCGTAGCATCCATAAGAATTGTTTTGAAACGCATTATATGAGAAAAAAATCATCCCGAATACCAAAATAAAAGCCAGCAGCAAATATTCCATCCGTCGACACTTATATTCTTTCCTGGCTTCCTGATATTTTTCTATTGGTTTTCCGAACAAGCGAAAAAAAAGAGTTTTCCATCCGAAGCCATTTGCCAACATTCTTCTCTCTGATATGCTGACCACTACGGCTGCATTTCTCCTTTGCTTTATCAAGGGTATTCCCAATGATACAGCAATTGGTCCATAAAAAATCACCCTTATGATCCATGCATTTAAGATATGTAAAAGTCCCAGGCCTAAAACCACTCCATTAATGAGTACGATCTGCACTGTAGTACAAAATGCAAACCGGAACGTCAGCCCTTTTTTCCACAAATATCTGCGGAAAATTATACTCGGCCATACATACAGCAATAAGATATATCCGATCAAAACCTTACCATATTCACAATACCAGTATAATCTATCCATTATAAATTTCCTCCTGAAAAAGAGACTCTCAAAGCAGCAAAGTTCAATCTATGCTCTGATCAATAAAAATACAAAAAGCTTTGAGTAACATATCCATGCTGATTATGTTATAAGAATTTACCTCACCACAATCGTCCCAATCCGATACCCATACGCCTCTTCCTCTTCTTCATTCGCCATCAATATACTTCTCCCAGTATCCGGATCCTCCATGAAAAAGTACACCTCATATCTCCTCCTCTTAAGCTCATCCACAGCGATCTTCACTCCCGCCAGCTGCAATGCGTCCTTCTCCTCACCGCCCACCAGCTGATCTATGGCACATGACAAGTATATGCGGTGTCAACGCTTCCGCCGGATCGTCTAATCCTATGATCCCTCGCCACTGTGCCGGCATACGCACGCATAAGTATGTAGAATCTTCAATCCGACGCTTCAATTTTTCCTCTAAAATCCCCTTTCTTTCTATTTATCTCTATAATTCCATCATGAACTCTTCTACCATATAAAATAATCATAATAATTGGACAAATCGAAAAATTCAAATAAAAAAATCTAAAGTCACTGCCTGACAAAAGGAACATTGTTCCAAAATTATATATTAAAATCGGTATACACAAAAAAACTCTTTTGCACTCATTTTTGCGATTATATTTCCCTAGAACAGATACTATTACAGCTAAATTAATCACTCCGATATAGTAAAAAACATACTTTAAAACACCATCCAACATCATATCTGAATATGTCACTAATACCTCGCTTCCTACTATTTTATGAGTTTTTACATTATAATTATTTTCTGAAATGTCCAGAGAAATGTCCCAACTGCAATATCCATCCAAAGTATATACCATATCTGTCAGTATGAAAAAAGCTATTAATGACGATATAGGAGCCTTTACTAGTGTCCTAATCGTCATAAATAATATTTCTGCAGCACCTGTCTCTTCTATAATATCCAGATTCGTTCTATCCTCCCATTTTATCGAATTAAATGATCCACATATATACAGTGTTTCCCAATCTTCCTTAGGTGCTACTGAAAACATGAACTCTCCTGTTTTCTGGTCAAATGATTCTGATGATTCTTTTGCCACATTTCCTAACATAGTCATTGGTAGCCCCAACATTTCTAATTGTCGTTTCCCAGGCATTGCAACACCTACAGTATAATAAACAGGATCTTTGATCAGCATAATCAATACGATAAAATATAAAACAATCTTCAAACATAATTTTTTATTTTTAATAAATAGTAAAACTGCGGCCAAAAAAGGGACAGTAAACAAAATTGCATTATGCCTAAACAAAGTAGCCACCACTAATACTCCCACAAATACCGGCACACTTCCCTTTTTATACATCCATTTTCCATCTGTAATATATATATGGAGCCCGTAAGCCATCAGCAACATTGCAGACATTGCAAAGGGAACATCCTTCCAAGGTCTCATTAATATACTCCCTGTCACAGGATTTAAAATAATGTAAAAGAAAGAAAAAATCGCATATTTTTTCTTTGTATATCGTAAAATTGTATATAGCAAATATGAAAGCACACCGGAAAATTCCAGAATCTGAAATAGAATAATTGATTCTGCTCTTCCAGTAATTTTTAATGGCAATGTATATGTAAATAGGGTCTGCAAAGCTGGATGCCAATCATTATATTCGCCATCTAATGCCTGCCCATATTGATCTATTGCATCACCTGAAAATATTCCCGGATAATATGCTAAATACCAGGTAAGTAAAATCATAAACGTAGCCGAAAAAAAACATATAATCCATATATATTTTTCCTTCTTGCTCATTTTATTCTCTTTTAAATCAATATTTAAGCCTTTAACTTTCTGTAATATGATTGGACATATATAACTTGCACTTGCTAAAACCAACAAAATTGCAGCTACAAAAAGCAACGTAAAATCCCCACGCCACGAAATAAAAATTCGGGCCGATATAATAAACGTCAAATATAGTATTAAAATAATCCCATTTAAACCGTTTATATTATAATAGCCTCTTTTTAGATATGTCATAATGGATTTCAATTTCATATGCTCTTCCTTTTAATATAAAATCTACTAACACAAGTCCTACTTTTTACCTCACCACAATCGTCCCAATTCGATACCCATACGCCTCTTCCTCTTCTTCATTCGCCATCAATATACTTCTCCCAGTATCCGGATCCTCTATGAAAAAGTACACCTCATATTTCCCCCTCTTAAGCTCATCCACAGCGATCTTCACTCCCGCCAGCTGCAATGCGTCCTTCTCCTCACCGCCCACCAGCTGATCTATGGCACATGACATCTCCATCGGCGGAAGCTGCCCTTCCTCTTCACTATACAAGATCAACTTGATTTTCGGCATCTTATACAAAGGAGCGAATCCCACATTTTTTAAATTAACCGCCGCATACACATTTTTTTTATCTTCGCTTGGTTTCAGGCAGGCATCATGGATCAGCAGCCGGTATCCCAGATGACGCTCCATATAGGTATAGCCGTCCATTCCGTCAAAGCAGCCCTCCTCTGTCACCCTTGTCTCCCTCCACTTCTTCAGGACTTTCTCATCATAATCCGTGTTCAGATAAGTCACATGCATGGCTGACAGCTCTCTTACCGAATTTGCAAAATCATTCAGTACATTTTCATTGATCACTTCGCCCCCATTCGGGACTGTACGGCACAGTTCTCTCTGAAAATTCAGCTCCTCTTCTCTTCTCCATCTTCCATACTCATCCGCCCCGACAAAATCTTCTGTCAGATAAGTACCATAATCACTTTCACTTCCCAGAATCCCGTCGTTGAATAAACTCAGCCGTCCGGCAAGTATATGCGACGCCAGCGCTTCCGCTGGATTGTCTGATCCTACGATCCCTCTCCACTGTGCCGGCATACGCACGGATAAGTAAGTAGAATCATCCGTTACCTCCGCCAGCTTTTCAGCCAGCCGACGCATGTCCTCCGCCGAGCCGTACCTCGTTCCATTCATTTCCCCCCAGTTACCGTTAAAAAGGCCCTGGATAATAAAAATGTCCTTCTCTGCTTCACGCAGTACCGGCCCCAGCTGTTCCATATGCCTCAAAATAATATCTATGCTTTCCGGCTCATACAATTCACTTTCACCATCTTCATCATACATGAACCGAATGACCAATTGCTTGTCCAGTTCCCCCAGCGCCAAAAACAATCCTCTGATATTTTCAAGTCCTGTTTCCCCAATTGCCCCTTCCCTGTAAGCCTGCAGAGAAATCTGGACAAGTGTGAGCTCTGTATCCGTATCCTTCTGATACCGTTCCTGTACAAGCTGCCCATAATCTTCCGGCTCCTCCGTGATCTGAAATCTATACAGATGGTAAAACCCACGATTTGGATTCCGCAATTCTCTTGCAGACTCCGTAAAAGAAAAATTTTCCACCTCAAGCCTTTCCCTCTTAATATATAAGATCAGCCTGTAGCTCAGAAACAGTAATACCATACACACGAAACAGACGGCAAGCGCCTGCTTTGCTCTCTGGATTCTTACCCTCCTCCTGTTCCATTTGCGCCTTTTCTCTTCATATTCCTCCATCCTGCGCCTGTCAGATCTGTATTCCTCTCTCCAATCCCTGCCAGTCCCATGCAAATTCTTTTTTTGCCCGGCAGTTCCATATTCGTATCGGCCGTCCCCATATGTATCAATTCTTCCATTGACGGCTTCATACTCATTTATTCTACGCCTCTTAGTCATGCTATTCCATTCCTACTGCCAGATTATATAAAGAAGCCTTATCCTGCCTGAAGTAGTAGCATACGAAGTCCTCATCCTCATAATAGACATTCATTTCAAGAGGATGCATCTGTGAAAAACGCCTGCACCATGCATACGCTTTTGACTCCAGAATGGTACGGCTGCCTAGCTGCGTATACATCAGCCAGGGATTCGTATATTCCGGTATTTTCTTCGCCGCTTCCCTTTCGGTAACTTCAGAAGCCGCTATTTCAGGGCTCTGGCTTGCCCCGCCATCCAGATACTTTCTGGAATATACTTTCCAGTATGGTTCCAGATATTTCTCGCTCCCCAGCCAGGACGGCCCCTGATGAAAATGACACTGCGCATAGAGAAGCGGCCTCTTCTCCACGTATACAAACACATATTCTGACGGAAGTGTATATTCTTCACTCTCACATTTCTCAACAAATCTCAGAAGCTCCTCATGCCATCCATGGCCGATAATGGAATATACCTCGTCTGTAGGCGATACAACCGTATAACTGTGCCGGGGAAATGTCTCTACAATAGATTCTGTCACTGACACAACCGAATGGTATTTGGTCAATTCATAAAATAAAAATCCCCGGTAATTCCCCATAAGGACCGCGCCCCCATAAATTCCCAATACAGACAGCGCGGAGACTGCCTTTAAGACACATTCCCTACAGAAAAGCTCCAATATAGAAAACAGAACGTCCGCCGGCATCATCGTAACTGCCAGAACCATCATATGGCCCGGAACAAAAAAACGTCCCTCCGGAATCAGATCCGGCAGTCCAAGCATAGGAGCTTCATAAACCAGTACATAGAGAACGGAAGCTAATATGACCGAAGGATACATAGAACAAATATCACTTAGAAATCCGTCTTTTTGTTTCCTGCGAACCTGCCAGCAGAATAAAACGACGGTCAGCGTAAAAAGAATGATCCAGTTTGCCCGTCCTCTTCCATACAAAGCCGCATAACCGCTTTTCTCATGTCCTCCAATGAACAGATTTACAATAAAAGCCGTTATGCCGATTTCCTTACGTTCAATCTGCGGAATTTCTTCCTTTGTCTCTTCTTCGACTGTAGAATCTGCCTCCTTGCGCAGACTCCTGCTTTCCTCACCGCTCATTGCATTGACCGCCCAGTTGATAGAGCCATTCCATGGGATTCCTGTTGCCAGAGCTGCCGCCATAGGAGCAGCCGCAGACAGACAGCCGCATAATACAGCCGCAGTCAGAGGAATCAAATATTCTCTTCGCAATATTTTTTTCCATACAAACACTGCAAATGATACACATATCAAAAACACCATAATCGTCGTATGGAAGTGCGTCATAACTGCTGCTGCCAGCGACATCATAAAAAGGAACAGATTTTTGTCCCAATGGTGCTTTAACAGTCTGTCCTTCCACAAAATAAAATCCGAATTTTTTAGATATACGATCAGGTAAAACGTACACAGAAATACCGTATGAAGGCAGAACTCTTGAGGAAGCGTGATCTGAAGCCTGAACATACACTGTATCTGATCCGCATTTACCAGATCCAATGTTAAAAACAGCATGATCACAAATACCGGCGTATATTTATAATGAAAAATCTCCCGCAGAAGGATATAAGCTGAAATAAACAAAACAGCCGTATGAATCCCCTGCATAAACAATAAAATACTATATACCCTGATCCCCGTAAGGGAACTCATACAGTAAATAAAACAATGCATCGCCGCCGGATAGACTCCGCCGGAAAAGATCTTTCCATCCTGAAGTCCATTGATCCAGTCATGATGAACATACAGATCCCCATACCCATAAGACCGGACCTGAAATGCCCCATAAGAAAAATACAGCATTCCAAATACGATCACAGCCAGCAAAAGACTATATTCTCTCAACAGAGGATACACACTGCGCCAGATTTCCGATGCATATTCCTTCAATCGGATCCTGATGGTTGACAATCTGTATACTTTCAGTTTTTCCAGATCAGCCGAAGCCAGTCGCTGCTTCAGACTTTGTATCACTGCCAGTGCAAATGTTCCATAAAACAGAAAAATCACGATGAACCGATGAAGTATGTGGAAAAGCCCAAGACTCAATATTACCGTATTTATGAGTACGATCTGCACTGTAACGCAGAAACTGAAACGGTATGTTTTCGTCTTTTCCCTGAGGTGTCTGCTGAATACAGCTGACGGCCAGAGAAACATCAGAAATGTATAACCGCAAAATACTTTTCCGTATTCAAAAATCCAATACCATATATCCAATCCTGCTGCCTCCTCATACCAATCACCGGCGCATACTGCAGTTATGGCTGCAATGAAAGCCCGGCGGCCGCCTGCTTATCACAGCTCATTTCCGTCCCCCGCCCCTCTTTCAATCTGGAATCCTCTTATCCGAAGCACAATTGCCGGAATATCAAAAAACATTCTGCACATATACCACGCTTCCTTCAGCCCTCTGTGCATGCTCTGTCCTTCCATTCTTGCATGCATGACTGCCGGAAGCTGTACCACCCGAAATTTCAGCAGCAGCATCTGGATGACCATATTCGCATCCGGATATCTGTCATCAAAATGCCCTTCTTCCGAATAATAGCAAAATGCTTTCCTGCTCAATCCCTGCAGCCCTGTGGTAGGATCTACGATTTTCATCCCCGTCACCGCACGGATGATCAGACGAAACCAGGCATATGCAAATCTCTTGAGAGGAATCACACGGAAATCAGAACTCCCTTCCATAAACCTGGAACCCAGCACAATATCCGGCACTTGACCGTCCCCCTCCTTTTCCTGCAGTCTCCGATAGATGACAGGAATATTACATACATCATGCTGTCCATCCGCGTCCATCTGGATCACATATTGATAGTGCTCTTTCACTGCATACCGATACCCCAGCTGTAAAGCGCTGCCATAACCCATCCAGAATATATTTGAGATCAATATGCATTCTTGTTCTTCTGCCGCCTGACCGGTAGCATCCGAAGAGGCGTCGTCTACCACAAGGACATCCGCAATCTCAAAAATCTTCTGTTTCTTCAACTGTTCCAGTACCCGACGGATATTCCGTTCTTCATTATGCGCCGGCATGATGACCAGCAGTTCTTTTTTCTCATTCTTCTTGTTTTCCTGTTTCAGTAGAGATACCTCTATTGCCAGATCTTGATTTTTCAATGTCAGCCGTGACAGTGCCAGGCTGAATTGCAAAACTGCCGCAAGGCATACAAGTCCCAATACAGCAACCGCCTGACCAGCTCCGGCAAAGCATTCTCTGAGCAAGGCTGATAACGGCGTGACCGCTCCTGTCAATACAAACAGGATTCCCAGACTTCCCCACATCACAGTGAAATCCACTGTCAATTTTTTCACGGCCCGAAGCCAGAGGGCAGCCAGGATAGCCATAATTCCCATGATCACCAATACAAGCCTCATCAAATCAGTCCTCCACCTTTAGAGGCCGTAAAGAAATAGCCTGCTCAGCCTGGCAATATTATTTCTTCCGTGCCTCTTATTGTCCATCCACTCCCTGGCTTTCCTCAGATTTCAGCTGATAGACCATCCCTGACGGCTTCGGTCCAATTGCCCGTTTCAGCAGAATGCCCTGGCAGAAGATATGTGTATCCAGATTTTTTTCCACTCTGCGCAGACGCATATACGCCACAGTCCATCCCGTAAAAGAACCCAGCACAACACCAAGCCCATACCAGATCTCCGTCAGCATCCGCATGGCAAAGATACTTACCAGCAAGGTTACGCCAAAAAAGCTCAATGTTGTCAAAACCGCGCCTGTCAGGTCATTGTAATAGTACAGAAACAGAATCGCCGCATACATCAAAAACAGGATAAAATATCCCGCTGCCAGACAGGGATAAATCTGCATGATCGTACCGCCAAAACCGAACTGAGGAAGCAGCACTACACAAAGCAGATAGATCACTACGGAAATAATAAACTGCACCCGCATCAGGTTCATCAGCTCATTGCCCAGCTGCCGGAACATCCGACGCTTGTCGCTCTCGATATCCGTTCTTTTTCCGCCGATTACTGACTCTGAATAGAACTTATATTTTTCGTGGAAATGCATTTCTACGTGAGTGACAAATATGATCGTTGCAGATATATTTGTAAACATGGCGAGACATGTAGCCATATCATAAGGCTGGTTGCAGATAAAAGTGTCTGCAAGCACCATTCTTCTCTCATCCGTCCAGAACACAAAATTGTGGACATACATCCCCAGAATGTAGAAAAAGTTCGCCACCACCAGCCGCCACCAGCTTTTAAAATATTTCAGTACCGGCAGGAAACGATTGCTGTTCTTCTTAAAATATCTTTTCACGGCGGCAAATTCCAGAACTGCAGTCAGGAAGAAACCAACTGTAAGTGCAAAGAGCATGCTGTAGGCAATATCCCACCCAAGTACGAACCGTAAGAACAAAGACAGGAAAAATGCTGCTGCCATCCCGATGATATAAAACAGGGAAATCCTTTCATAGTCCTTACAGATCGACAGATAGATCATGGAATAAAATACCAGGATCATGGAAATATACGTACAGAATCCGGTAAATACATAATACACCGCAACGCCGCCCACAAAATGCTCCCACAGGCAGAACGGAATCCCGACCAGACCTGCCAGAGCCAGCGTCATCAGCGCTCCCACGTAAAAACAGGGCAGAATATCCTCGTAGCGTTCCTCATAGATCGCGTCCTGCATATACTTTGATAAGACCGCGTTAAACGGCGATACCGCCAGCAGTCCGAAAATAAATGTATACAATATCGTACAGGAAAACAACTCTCTCGTCAGGTATGGAACAGTTCTAAATCCAAGGATCCATCCCATCAACAGGATATTCAGAATGATCACAAGCATCGGCGCTATCGTGATGATCAGGCTATAAGCAAATCCGATCAAATCTGCCATGATCGATTTCTTCTCGAATATGCGATTTAATTTTACTCCTACACCAGCCATAGATTAACTCCTCCTGCTTTCCTGATCCTTCTCCGCTTCTGCTCCAACAGCCTGTTCCATATCTTCCACGTTATCCTCTTCCTTTTCATCCGCCGCTTCATGGAGAGATCCGTTTTTTATTTCCGCGTTATATACTTTTGCCGTTTCCTGGCTGTAATCCTCGCTCTCCCACACAATCTGCATACTGTCTGCGAAATCTTTATAGATTGTCTCATACGTATCCTGCAGATGCGTCATCTGGAAACGCGACATCACCCTCTGGTAGCCATTCTCCCCCATCTGAACCCGCAACGGCTCATTCCTTGCCAATGTGATCATGGCATGGGCGATTTCTTCCACATTCATAATACGTGTACTGATCCCTGCTGCTCCGAAATCGTCATGTTCTCCAAGGATCAGCCCCCGGCAGTTTCCTACATTAGTAGCGATCACCGGCTTACGGGCTGAGAAGCTTTCCAAGATGACCAGCGGCTGTCCTTCGCTGATACTGGTCAGCACGATCATATCCATCCTGCCGTAATATTCCTTTACGTTAACGTTTCCTGTAAATTCCACATCCGGTATATCCATGATCTTTACCAGTTCAAAACATTCTTCCGCATATTCGGAATCCTCTTCCCAGGAACCCATGACCCACAACTTCAGGGCCGGCTCACGTTCCTTTGCAAATCCAAACGCCTGCAGCAGCGTCATAACATCCTTCACCGGCGTGACGCGCAGCACTGCACCGATGTTGATCTTTCCTTCCTCCTCCTGCGCTTTACCGGGAAGATTTTGAAATTCTTCTACACGTACCCCATTCGGCACGATTTTAGTCTTTTCAATGGGACATCCCAATTCAATCTGAAGCTCCCTTGCATGCTCATACAGGCTGGTTACCATATCTGCTCTGTCATATGCCAGACCGGACATTTTGTAAAACTGTTCAATCCATATATTTTTGTAGATACCTTTAACCCATTTGGCCATGATCAATTCTTCTTCCCGCTCCCGGGTATAGATGCCATGTTCTGAGATCAGAAGCCTGCCCCCATAGAAATACTTTGCCATGCTTCCCAGCACCCCGGCGTATCCGGTACAAATGGAATGATACAGATCTGCCTTCGGAATATCCGTCTTTAATACAGTAAACAGCGGCAGATAGATGGAGCGCATCATCCACAGAAAGTCCGTAAACACCATCTGACTGTAATTCAGCTGGTAAAATTCTGTCACTGCATCCAGGAAATCTCTGCCCATCAGCATTCCGTTTAAGGAAATATCTTTATTCCGGAAAAAATCAAACAGGACTTCCCATTCAATCTTCTGGCCCAGTAAAAGACTCCGCAGAGCCTGGTACTCCTTTTTATTCATCCGATGCTTTTTCATCCTTCGTTTTCCCCAGTCAGCATCGTTCAGATATACTTCATGCACTTCCTTCACATTCGGAGGCAGCTCATATACGTACTTCCCTCGCAGGGAACGGTCTGCCACGATTGCAAGGATCACGAACTCCTGCTTGGGAAATGAAAGGATCAGACTGTGTATCCAGCTGGATACTCCGCCCACCACATATGGATAACAGCCCTCCGCTACTATACAGATTCTCATCTTTTTCCTTCCTTTTTACTTCAATTCAATCATAACTTCCGGGCCTTCTGCTTCGATCAGCCATGCTCCGTCTTCCAACTGCTTATAGCTTCCGCCATCCATATGGGTGACTCTTTCGCCGTCAGTTTTCAGAACGAACCAGACCGGCGCTTCTGCACCTGTCAGTTCCAACAGAATACGATCTCCCTCGCGACTTTCTGCATAGCTCAATGCCAGGAAGCTGCGGATTCGGTTGTCGCATTCAGACACTGTAGTACCTGAAAATCCCTTGAAGTTTTTCCAGTAGTAGCCGACATTTCCACTAAATTCAGACATGACCTTTTCCAGAGTATCTTCCTCTGATTCCGGATAAGCCACCCGGGTCATATCCAGCCCTACGCTGCTGTATCCCAATGCCGTCTGTATACTCCGCATCCGAAAATCTTCCCGATAAGTATGTTTCGTACCATCAGACAGGATATTCTGTTTTGTTACAGTCTCAGACTGATATCCGATGATCTCACTGTCTCCGTTATAGTCAGACACGACTGTCCGCACAGACTCCAGCAGTTCTTCCTGAAAAGCCTCTTCTGTCTCCTCCTCTGACAGTCTGCCCGCATAAAAAGAAGAAAACAAAAAGTCAGGAAGCTCTTTGCTCAAGATCCGCTGATCCTCTGTCAGCTTCCGCCGGATCTCGGTATCTGATACGATCATTCCGGATAAGCCGGCCTCTCCCCCCTGCTCTTTCAGACGTTTCATATAATATTGAAGCTCTTTTTTGCTCGGAAACGTATCATCTTCATAGTCGTACTCCGGAGAAAGCATACAAGATAGACCCAGCGTATTCTGCCGGTAAGCAGCTACTACGGCCGGCCATGCAATATCCCGCATCATCCCGGACATGGGCTGTCCGTATAGTTCCTCCATCTTAGCGGTATTCTCCGATGCGAACTCAGGATAGTTCAGGATTACCATGTTCTGTGCATTTACCACCGGATATATATCATAATCCCTGACTTCCGAAGACATTGCCGTCAAAAGCCCCATACCCGTCACGTCCTCCATATAGCTGCCGTTTACCGCAAATACATATGCTTTGTCAAAACGGTTCCGCCAGATGATAGCCGGATAATCCTCTTCCGTCTTCTGCAGTTCGCTGGTAATACCGCGCATATAGAGCTTTGCATCTTTTCCCACCTTATACCACGGCATCGTCAGCTCCATATCCTGGCGTTTCTCAGTTTCCTTGGGATCTTCTGCCCGGTACACAGCCTCTCCTCCCAGTAGAAAGCCTTCATGCAGATAAACACCTTCTACCGTGATTTCATCCGCTTTTATCTTTTCAATGCCCAGAAGTTTCTGCAGCTTCACATTATTTTTAATCACTTCCACATCCGGCAGACTGCAGAATATCAGGTTTATGCCTGCATCCACATACCTTTCCAGATTCCTGTACAGACTCCGCTGCCCCCAATCCAGATCGGCAGAACTGATCACCAGCATTTCCGGATTCAGATCCCCCTCTTCATGTTCTGCCTGTTCATACTCTTCCAGTGTGCCAAAACTGGCAGCACTGCGTTTTGTATATGCTGCCCAAGTATATACTACATCTTTTTCCGCTCTGCTGTCAGCTCCGATATATACGACGCGCCCTCGCAGATCGGCCGATACTTCTCCTGAATCTTCCATACTTCCGCTCATGCCATTTCCGGCTTTAAAAGCGCTGTCTGCGCCAGGCAGCTTTTCCCGGTCCTGGTAATAGGAATTTTCTTCATAGCCATCCCAGTTTTCCAATGCAACGTTAGTAAACTGAAACAGGAAAAACACAACCAGCATCACTGTTGTGATGGCAAGATAGTTCCAACGTGATATCATTTCCCTCTCTCCTTAGCTGAAAATCCTGATCATTTCCAGCGTCTCATTATCAATGATGATGTTTGAATTTTTTAGGGTATTGAGTGTCTGGAAAAATGCGTCCTTGTTCTTTACTGTAAAATACAGTTTTAGTCTGCAGGTATACGTACACAGCTCATCAGGGTACTGCTCTTCCAGCCTCTGACACCACTTTTCCATTTTTTCAAAATCCCTGCTCTCCAGCAGCCGCAGGCACACCCCCTCGTACCACTCTGCCGAAAGCTTCGAAGCATCCTTCTCATAGAGCTTATCCATCGCCTCTTCCAGCATCCGGACAAACCGATTCTGCTCCAGTTCCATAAATATCTTTTGTTTCAGAAAGTCATTCATATAAGCGATCAATGCTTCTTCATATTCTGTTGAATCAGACTCTTCTTCCTTCATCTGCCGGTACAGTTTATGAACGCCCATCCTGAACTCGTTCAGTTTATCACTCAGGATTGAAGCTGCATAATGTGCAGACTCAGAATCGTCTGAATTGAGCGCCAGTGCAACAGAAGATAAAGATTCGTGCATATCGCCTTTAATAATATTCATCATCGCCATGCGGAGGTTCTTCTGGTCGCTCACTGCAAGCGCCTCCTCCACTGGAATCACATTCCGCTCTCGTTCCTCATTTGCCTTTACCTGTGTCTTTACACGTTCCTTGTCAAAAATGACGTCTTCCAGGTTGACCTGGAATCTGAATATGGTCAGATAAAACAAGTGTGTCATAAAAAAGAACAGCGGACCCACGACCGGACAAAGCAGCATGATCACAAATCGAATCATGTATGTCTTTCTGCCATCATATAAAAATTCCTCATCTTTATTCTCTTTTTTCCGGATCGGCACCGCAATGAACATACCGCACACAAGATAGAGGACTGCCGCCGCCAGATTGATCATGAGCATCCATAGAAACATATGCTCTTCCCTTGTCAGTGTCATACTACGGCCTCCTTTAGCACGCTTTCATAGCCAAGCCTCCTGAAACGGTCCCGAACGCCTTCTGCATTTTCCAGATCCGTATTGGATAACAGAATATAGAGATTTCCGCCCTCCATCGTTCCCATATAATCTGTCTGACGGATACTGCTGGCCAGCAGTGCAGATGCCTGTTCATATCCCTGGTATCCTGTCACAATCTCCAATAATGTACATTCTGTCAGACCTTTACTCTTCGCATCCAGAAACGCCTGTACCAAAAGTGTAAACGCCTCCTCATTCAGGACGTTGGTTCCCTGCACATACCGCTGACCTTTCAAGGTTTCCAGATAACGGCTTGCCCGCAGCGATGCGTTCTGGATCAAGGTGCCAATCACCTTCAGCCTGTTTGCCTCAGACAGCGTCATACGCTGCCACGGGATTCCCCATACCATCAGGATCAGCTGCATCTCATCATCACCGTATACTGCGCTTGCCATCAGCGGAAGTTCTGCCTCCATGTTTTTATTGATAAAAACACGTCCGTTTTTCAACTCATGATACATATCCCCCGTAGCCGTATACTTTACAGAATTTCCAAGCTTCCGCGCCTCCGGGGATGTTGCGGAAAAGAGCCTGGCATAGTCTCTGTTTGCTACGATATATACTGCCACATCCCTGCTGTCCATCAGTTCTCCCAGAACCTGAGCCGCGTAGAAAAGGACTTCCTCCGTGGCATACTTTTCCAGGCTGGAAGTAATCTCATAAATCTTTCCAAGGCTGTCCTTATGGTTCACAAGCTGAGCCTCAAAGCTCCGTTTCATCCGGACATTACTGTCGTTGATCTCTGAAATATCCTCAATTCTTTCGTACAAATATCCCAGTTCTTCCTCTTTGTCATCCTGAGTATGCCGCAGGCGGTCCCGGATATATCCTACAACCATTCCTACGATAAACAACTGTGCCATCCACACATATGTATTGTAATCCAGCAGCACCTCAAATTGTAATCGTCCTCCCTCCAGCCGGAAGCAATAGCCGAGTGCTGCAAGCAGCGCGGAAAAAATAGCCTGCTGTTGTCCGTACATAGCTGCAAACAGCAATACATACAGAAGATAAAAATCCAGTCTGCCAAAATACTGACTGCCGGATGCCTGTATATAAAACATACGAAAGACCAGAAAACATATGATATTTTCTAAAAATGGAAGTAGACTTTTCGCAGCTACTTTCGTGTTGTGCCAAAGCCTGCCGCCCCAGCTGCCTCCTGCATCCTCAGACTTCAGAAAGCTGTCGCTGTTCCGTTTCATAAATGTTACAACTTGTTCCACACCTTCCGGATAATGCGTAAAAATCCTCTGTCCATATTCATTTTGATATTTTTTTCCGTCCAGTATATTTCTGTATTTTTCTCCAACCGACTGATCTGTGATGGAAATTCCGGCTCCCATTTTGTCGATGATGATCTCGGCAAGTTCAATCTCATTGATCTCTTCCATAGAAGAAATGTGATAACAGGGCTGTCCCGACTCTTCAGCCGTCATCACTTTATAAACCAGTTCTACTGCATCATTCACATACAACATGGAAAAGGACTTTCTGCTGCTTGCAGAGATCCTTCCTCTCTTTAGAGCTTCCAGGCACATTTTAAAGCAGGGATTGTCGTCTTCCTGCCCCTTCTGCGGTACTCCGTATACATGGTCCAGACGCAGGGTTACTGTATCGACCCCCTGCATGTTCCTGTAATTACCGCACATTTCCTCCCCTTGTGCCACTGCCAGAGCCTTAAAGCCTTTTGGCGATACCTTTTCTGTCTCCGGAATATCATTGGCATAAGAACCATTGAACACCTCCTGAGAAGAAAGGTAGATAAACCGTCCGCCTCCCAGCATAGAATACGCTGACAGAATATTGATCAAAGAGGAAGTATAACGAACAGATTCTGTCCTTCCGTTATGCTTCCAGTCAAAGTTCGTATCATAGGCTCCCATAAAAACCACTACTTCCGGTCTTATGCTCTCCATGACGTCCTTTACACTCTCACTGTCATACAGAAAATCATATCTTTCGAAGACTCGTTTGCGGGAAATCCCGCGTTCCTTGTCCTTTCCCTTCCGCCCTGTCAGCAGATAGATCCGATGATTGCTTTTGTTTAACTTGTCGATCATGATATCCATGACCTTACTGGCTCCGCCAATTAATAATACATTCATTATTCTCTGACATCCTCATCATAAATAATCTTTTTTTGAATTTTCAAATCCTGTTATTTTCCAAACACAAAAACAGGTAAGCTTTCTAAAATTATATAAAAAGTTTACCCACCTCCCTAAAATCTTTATACTTTCTTAGTTTACATGCCTGTATCATACATCTGGAGAAGCTCCTGCAATGATTGAAATCTACGACATAATCCGCATTTTGTTATCTATCTGAAATTCAGGCATCTTTTTATGTAAAAAAACTTCTCCAAACCATTCGCAGACAGGGATATACCGGCTGCCTGAGATACATTTCTTAAAGTCTCTTCCGCCTTTTGATTTTTATTGTATCGTTTGTTCGGCATCGTGTACGCCTTCCTTGAAAGTAAAAGTTCGGACAGGTATTCTTGCGTCGCAGAGTGTCCTACTCTGCGACACAAGAATACCTACAATTTTGAGTAAATATTAACACATTTTTAATATATTTTCAATACTAATCTATGTATTACAATGTTTCCCAATATCCAAAAGTTACAGTTCACGGCCCAACCGGCCGCGAACTGTAACGTATCCAGCCTATTTTAAGTCGCTTTTTGCAGTCATTATCTTATATGATAAGATTGTAAAATCTTCAAGATTTTAATGGCACTATGGATAATGCAAAATACAGGAGGTACTTATATGGCAAAAGGCGCAAATATTTTCAGAAGAAAGGACGGACGCTGGGAAGCTCGTTATATCAAATCCAGGGAGGACAACGGTAAGATCAGGTATGGATTTTGTTATGGAAAAACATATGCTGAGGCGAAGGCCAAAGTTATAGAAGCAATGACAGAAAAAACAAATAGTATGGTCCCTGATGATAATGTAAAGGTGAAAAAGTTTTCGTTCTATTGTGACTGTTGGCTGGATCTCCGTAGTATTCAGATCAAAACTTCCAGTTATGTGAAATATCAAAACGGAATTGAAAAACATGTTAAGCCCTATCTGGGAGACCTGTATTTGAAGGATATCAATACAGAAAAAATCACTGCTTTTTCGCACAATCTGTTGAATGAAAAAAAATTATCTACCAAATCCGTGCGTGATATTCTCACATGTGTACGTTCTATTCTTTCCTATGTCAATAGACAGACCCATGGTGTGTTATCCCATGTAGAAATCACCTATCCGCGCGAAAGGCCTAAAGCCATCCGAATCTTAACAGAGCAGGAAGAATCAGAGCTTATTTTATATCTGGCAAAGGAAATGAATGTAGGAAAGTTTGCCGTGTACCTGGCACTGCGCACCGGAATGCGGATAGGCGAAATCTGCGCTCTGCGCTGGAAAGATATTTCGTTCTCGGATGAAACGATTTGTATCAGCAATACTGTTCAGCGCATTAAAAATATCAGCTCCGAGGGAGATTCAAAAACTGTGTTGATAATCGATTCTCCTAAAAGTGATAAATCCCGGAGAATCATACCGCTCATGCCGGATATTGCGGCACTATGCATGAAATTTTATCAGAATGAACCGGAACATTTCGTTCTGACCGGTAGTGAAAACTGTATGGAGCCACGCAAACTGCAGAGATATCTGAGGAGATACACAAAAGAATGCAGCCTTGAGGGGATTCATTTCCACACGCTTAGGCACACCTTTGCAACACGATGCGTAGAAGTCGGATTTGACGTTAAGACATTAAGTGAGATTCTTGGACATGCAAGTATCTCGGTCACGCTGGAACGTTATGTACATCCGAATTTAAATCTGAAAAGAGAAAACATGAAACGTTTAAAAGTTGCAGATTGCTTTTCTTCTGAAGAGTCAGATTCTACAGTCAACTAATGTGCTGTACTGTTCATGTTTCACCAGATCATTTGCCTGCCATACATTTTCATGCCTTATCGCAGAGTAGGACAATCTGTGATACTTTCGTAATATCAGTTTGTCCATTTTATAAAACACTCGAAAATGTATTTCTGTCTGTAAATACATCAGAATCGTGTATCAATTGATCCTTTATGATTCTTTATCAAAGGATTCAGAAATATATTCCTCTTTTTTATTCTTGCCGGTATATCTCACCGGATAAATTAATCACAGTTTTTACAAAGCAGACTTTGGGTTATATTTTGCTGAAGATATATTTTAGATCGTTGTCAAAAGGATTTTGCTTTTCCGAATAATCATTTCATGTTATGATAGATTCACAAATCAAGACTTTTCTTTTTTATTCTTATGCAGATGGCCGAATGTTATTGTGAATCCTGATGATTCATCAGAATTCGGCCAAAGAAAAATTTCAGAAGGAGGTAATCATGAATTACCAGATGACAATTGAAGATATCAGCAATTATAAGGAATACCTCTACCATGCAGAACGCAGCGCTGGGACGATTGAAAAATACCTGCGCGATATAAAAGCGTTTCTTTCCTGGCTTTCAGGCAGAGAGGCAAGCAAGGAAAATGCCGCGGGATGGAAAGAATATCTGACAGAGATGTCATACGTCCCTGCTACGATCAATTCCATGCTTTCCGCGGTAAATGACTTTTTCCGTTTCATGGGCTGGGAGGAATGCCGGGTAAAGCTTCTTCATATTCAGCGCAAAATGTTCCGGGAGCAGGCGAGAGCGCTTGACAGGAAGGAATACCTGCGGCTTCTACACACCGCGCAGCAGCAAGGAAAAGAACGCCTGCGGCTGCTGATGGAAACGATCTGCAGCACAGGGATCCGGGTTTCGGAGGTAAAATATATCACGATAGAAGCTATCCTCAACGGAAGGACTGATATTTCTTTAAAAGGCAAGATCCGAACAATCCTGCTTCCGCAAAAGCTCTGTCGGAAGCTGCGCAAGTACGCAAAAAAACGAGGCATCAAAAAGGGGCAGATCTTTATAGCCAAAAATGGAAACAGCCTGTCCAGGACTCAGATCTGGAAAGAAATGAAAGCCTTATGTGAATCTGCGGGGGTGGAACCCTCAAAAGTATTTCCTCATAATCTCCGGCACCTATTTGCGTCCAGTTTTTACAATGTATGCAAGGATGTTGTTCGTCTGGCAGATGTACTTGGACACAGCTCCATTGAGACGACCCGGATCTACCTGGTCACCACCGAGACAGAGCATGCCAGACAATTAGAACGGATGAGGCTGATCATCTGATCTTTTTGAGTAATAAGAATCCAATTCTATTTCTTGTAAAAAAACGGGCATTTATTTTCTTTGTGCTCGTGCTTCTTTATGCGCATTTTTATTTTAAATACAGGCTTTCCTGCCTTTTTCTAAACAGGTTATTTCCTTTATCGAGGCCATAAAATAATATTCTATAATTTCGTACCTCCTCTCTTCCCCTGCAGATAACAAAATGCGGATTTTGTCAATTCGCCAAAAAGGAGGGACTATGCGAAAGAAAAACAAAAAAAATCATGATGGATGTACAGCTGACTCAGCAGCAGTACAGGGAAGTGACAGAAAACGCCGAAGATGGCCGTTTCTATTCCTGTTCCTCGCTGCCGCCGTATTGATTCTCGGCGGACGATATCTGCTCTCAGATGAACTGGAGGTCACCTTTTATCACCTGTACTCTCCGAAAATAAGAGGATCGGAAAATACCCGCCTCGTCGTCCTGTCGGATCTGCATAACCATGAGTTTGGCAAAGGCAACTCAGAACTGACAGAACAGATCGGCGCACTGATGCCCGACCTGATCGTGATCGCGGGAGACATGGTCAATTCAGACGACGACAATCTGGAGATCCTGATGAATCTGTGCGATGAGCTGCTCAAGATCGCGCCTGTCTATTATGGCCCCGGCAACCATGAAAGCCATTTGCTCTATGAAAAGGGGATTCCCCTTGAAGAGATGCTTGCCGAAAAAGGCGTCCATGTCCTGATCAATCGTGCCGAATCGGTCACAATTCACAAGACACCGTTCCTGATCGGCGGGCTGACCACGGCTCCGGAGGGATATGAGGAATACGGAGAGGAATTTATCAAAGAGTATGAAAAAAGCGAGGATTTTAAGCTGCTCATTTCCCACTACCCCACGCTCTACTATGAGCATCTGGCGGACACGGAGATTGACCTGGGGGTCTGCGGGCACTTCCACGGCGGAGTGATCCGAATTCCCGTGATCGGCGGCCTCTTCCACGGAGATACCGGCCTTTTTCCAAAATACAGCGGCGGAATGTATCAGCTGACGGACAGTACGATCTTTGTTTCCAGAGGGATGGGCGGGCACAGTGGATTTCCCCGGATCAACAACAGACCCGAACTGGCGGTCATTGATATCAATATCCGGAAGGAACCGGATGTTCCGCAGAAATAGTAAAGGAGTGAATACGTTATGATTCTGTTAAGTATGGTAAAACCTGTTTTGATGCTGTGTATGCTGTTTCTGTACATAACTCTGATCTGGCGCTTCTTCAAGGTAAAATCAAAGGTGCAGATTTCCGAGTTAAAGAACGGAGTCGGCTCTCTGGCAAAAAGAAAGAGACAGCTAGCGTTATTTGGTGTGCTTTTCTTTCTGGTCTTTTTCATCGGCCGTCTGCTGACCGAGCTCTGGTCACCTGGCATGCTGATGATCTTCAACTACGAGGAGGCGGCGCGGGGGCAGAACCCCAACGCCACCAGATTCAATGAGTCCAATATCCTGTCCGAACACATCCTTGAAAAAGTCATTCAGCGCGCCAATCTGAAGATGAGTCCGGAGCAGTTGTCCGGTTATCTGTCCATATCCACTCCCCTGGATTCGGAAAAGCTGGATGTTTCCCAGGAATCCGATTTGAAAATTTCAACAGAATATTGGATTCACTGCTCGGACCGAGTGTCCCTCCATCGCACGAAACCACAGACTGTCCTGAACTTTCTGGCAGACGTGTACCGGGAAGATTTCACACTCAATTACGCGGAAAATGACAGTGTGCTGGATCTGTCCTTTGATGATCTTGAGGGAATGGAATACCTGGACGTAAAGGATTATCTGCAGATGCAGGCCACAAAAGTCAGAGACTACCTCCCCGGCTACAGCAGCGAGAGCAGCAGCTTCCGTGCGGAGGAAGACCAGGAAACCTTCTCCTCTTTGTACCAGAAGATTGAGAATTACATCAATATCGAACTGGAACGCTACGGTGCATTTATCCTGGAGAAGGGCCTTTCCACAAACAAGGACACCTATCAGTCCCGGATGCAGTACGCAAACCACCTTTTGGAAAACACCCGTAAGAAAGAAATGGCTGCCCATGACGTGCGCATCGAAGCTATCGATATCTACGACGCGTTTATGACCCGTTTTGTTCTGATCCCCACCTACGATGTGGAACAGGAGTTTTACATGTCCAGGACCAAAGTCGGTGTGGATTATTTCGCGGAAGAAGCCACGGAATTTCTGGCAGAAGCCACGGAACTGGTAGAAGAAATGGAGCACAACACTTATGCTTCCGCGCAGGTCGGCAAAAGTCAGGCGCCCTCCAATGCCTATGAGGAAGCGGACCTTCAGATCGACAGTCTGAAGAGCGAACTGCTGAGTCTGGCGGAGCAGAGCAGGACACTATGCGATACCTATATCGCGGAAAAGCGCGACGGCTACATCCAGGTATGTTTTAGTTCGCCGTCAGTCTCAGGCATTGCGGTTGACGCCCTTCTGTTCACGATCCTCTTTGTGATCGCGCTGGGCGGGAATATGATATTGGAACCTTTCTGCCAGGACTTCGGCAGAATCCGCACAGCCGGACATAAAACCTGGAGACCGGGCAGGAAGAACGGAAAAACAAAGAAGGGGGACGCGTCATGAAAGAACTAGATGTTTTTCGCTATTTAAAAAAATACCGTAAAGCGATCGCCGGATTTTCCATTCTGGCAGGCATCGCTTTTTACCTGATCGCCCAGCTGTATATCCAGCAATATACTGCAGTCACGGTGATCGAATATACTGGATCCAGGGCTGCCGAAGGGCTCTCTCCGGATGATACCCCCATTGACCCGTCCGAAATCTATGCCACCAATCTGGTTTCCGATGCAATGCGTGCGCTGGGGATTGAATTTACGGAAGCAACCACGGATGATATCCGCATGAACATCCATGCAGAACCCATTATTACAGATGAAGACCTTTTGATACAGCAGGCAAAACTGGACAATGGGGAAGAGGATTATGAGTTTATACCGACCCGTTTTCTTGTCTCCTTCAACTGCGGCGTCAGAAACGGCAAGGAGTATCCGCGCAAGGTTCTGAACCAGGTGCTGCAGGAATACGCCAGCTATTACGGAAAATCCCATGTCAACACCGCCCTGGCTGCAAACCCGGTCAGCGATATCTCCACAAAAGGCTATGATTATCTGGAGATGGCCGAGGTCATGGACGAAACCCTGGAAAGTATGACAGAGCATCTGGCCAATAAGGCGGAATGGGATATGGATTTTCGTTCCAGCAAAACCGGCCGCAGCTTCCAGGATCTGAAAAATGAATTTGAGTTTATCCAGGAGGTGGAAGTACGCGAACTGCTTTCCGAGATTCTGGAAGGAAAGATCACAAAAGACTGCAGCCTGCTTCTGGACAAATATAAAAACAGGAACAACGACCTGGAGATTTCCAACAGCGCGGTGTCTTTTGAAGTGGAACGGATCCGCGGCATCATTTCTTCCTATGAAAATGCAATGGACGAATTTAGCGCCACGAATACACCGGAGACGGATCCCAATACGATCGACCAGACCCGGGAGAGCGCTCTGCGCAACTATGTACTGCCAAACGTATATGACGACTGGAACCGGAAGTATGAGGAAGACGACTGGGAGCCCGTAGACCGGACCGCAGAATACGACCTGCTGATGATACAGTATATCGAAGACCGCACCCTGTACGAGCAAAACCTGATCGACAAGGAATACAATAACTATATCCTGGATGTGTTCACCGGAGCGCCCTCCAGTTCACCTCAGGAGGTTCAGGATGAGATCCAGGCCAAGATTGAACACCTGGCAGAAAAAATCAATAATCTCCAGACGATTTACTATGAGACCAACGATGAATACAACGAATATCTGGGCGTGCGGAACATTTCCATGCTGTCCAGCGTGAGAGTTACGGAACGGTTTCCGATCCTGATCTTCACCATCCTGATCATCGTGATCTTCGGCGCTCTGGGCTGTGCCGGCGCGGCGCTTTTCGGCAGAATCGAAGATTTTATAGAATACTATGCTTTTACAAACAAGGTGGACGGACTTCCCAACCGTGCAAAATGCGATCAGTTCATCACAGCCCGGGACCGTCGTCCGATACCGGAGAGCTTTGCATGTATTGTATTTAAACTTGCCAACCTGCAGACGGAAAATGCCCGTCTGGGCCGCGAAGCAGGGGATCAGATCATCAAAGATTTTGTAGGAATCCTGACCTCCGTCTTTGTCCCGTCTGATAAGCTGTTTGTCGGCAATAACGGGGCCGGACAATATCTGCTCTTTGCCGAGTCACTGGAACGTGAGCAGGTAAACGCCGCTCTGACGCAGATCATCCTTGTCATGGAGGAAAAGGCCGGGGAGCGCGGCTATCATATCGGACTGCAGAGCGGCTCCGCCTGTGCGGGCGAGGAGCAGTGCTATTATATCCGTGAACTGCTGTCCACTGCCATGAAGCGGGTCAGCAGCGTTGATACAGGAGAGGATCGGTTTTGAAAAACAAAAAATTAAAAATCTGCTTCGCAGCATCATCCGGCGGTCATCTGGAAGAGCTTATGATGCTGCGGCCCCTCATGGGCCGGTATGACAGCTTTATCGTCACGGAGCGGACCATGTACGAAGCGTCTGATGAGGAAATCCGTTTTTACTATCTGCAGCAAGTCAACCGCCGGGAAAAGAGCTGCTTCCTGCGTCTGGCTGCAAATGCCTTCCTCTCCCTCAGAATCTTATTTGCAGAACAGCCGGATGTGGTCATAACCACCGGCGTTCTTGCCGTTATCCCCCTCTGCCTGCTGTGCAGGATATGGGGAACGAAACTTGTGTTTATCGAATCCTATGCCAATGTTCACAGTCCTACCAGGACTGGAAAATTCCTCTATCGGTTCGCGGACCGCTTCTATGTCCAATGGCCTGAGCTGTTGAAGTTCTACCCCGGCGCCGTGTATCTCGGAGGTATCTATTGAGGTGATCATATGATATTTGTAACTGTCGGATCTCAAAAGTTTCCATTTAACCGTCTGCTCAAAAAGGTAGACCAGATGGTCCGGGACGGCGCCGTCACTGAGGAGGTCTGCATCCAGACAGGTTTCAGTGACTATGTGCCTTCTCATTGCCGCTATCAGGCCTTCTATGACCGGACTCAGTTTTCGGAAATGCTCCAGGCATGTACGGTCCTCATTACACACGGCGGCGCCGGTACGATCATTGATGCCGTAAAGCGGGGTAAAAAGACCATCGTAGTTCCCCGGCTTTCCAGATACGGGGAACATGTAGACGACCACCAGCTGGAGCTTCCGGCACGGTTTCATGAGATGAATCTGGTGTGCACCTGTCCGGATGAAAATCTCCTGCCAGATGTACTGGCGGTCGTCAGAACTCATCCGTTTGATACATACCAGTCCAATACGGAGACATTCCTCGCCTCCGTTGACGATATTCTTCGGTCATATCTGCTTGATACCGTCACGGATACGGCCCCAGTCCCCTGACAGGCGCGGCATCAGCCCCTGATCCCGCGCCTGTCAGAGAACGCGTAAAGTTATACTCACGGCCGAGGAAATCTGCCGCAGCCGTGAAGCGGCAGATTTCCCCATGCGGCTGTGTGCATCATATGATACAGAGAGACAGATTTATCTGACGTTCTGTATATACTCATTTCAGGGAGGGTGAAAGCTTGATCTCAATCATCTATTTTATACTGGCAACTGCAATGTTCTTTCTGCAGGATACATATTTTAAAGTGGGGGGCGTTGATTTCAGCCTTAAAAATCCCTGTGCGTTCGCGATTCTGTTCCTTGCGCTGCTGAATTTTACGGCCACGGTACGGCTCAATCGAGTCGTCCTTCTGGCCCGCCATACTGCGGTACAGGTCCTGCCCTACCTGATCCCCTTTCTCTTTTCCTCGGTCATCTGGGTGGCGTCCGGATCGGACGCCGTCACCATCGCAAACGGCATCGGCATGATCATCCCGCAGCTTTTGTCTCTCTGTGTGGCTGCAGCGACTCTATACCTGTTTGGCGAAAAGGGAATCTGGTACTGTCTGGGATCCATGTGCGCCGCAAATTTCCTGCTAGTCCTGGTCGTGATCGCGGAAGGCGGACTTGGGCCTTTTCTGATGGAATTTCGCACGCTGCTGCTCTCTTTCGCGGTGGAAAGCGGACCCCTCATGACGAAACTGGAGATCAATGACCTGACCTTTGCGTTTGGTCCCTTTATACTCTACCTGCTTTTGAACCGGAAGGAAGTCTCACACTCTTTCCTCTGGATGCTGGTAGTGGCCCTTTTATTTGTTCTCGGTTTGAAACGGATTGCCATTCCCGCCATCCTGCTTGGATTCCTCGTAGCCTTCATCCTGCGCCTGCTGCCGGAAAAAGCATCCAGACAGACGGCGCTGTGCCTAGCCGTAGGGATGATGCTGGTCAGCTTTCTGTACATTGCGGGAATCCGCCTGGGCCTTTTCGAATACCTGGAGACAGCGCTTCAGATTGATACGAAAGGACGTCTGGGCATGTTTACGAACCTGGAGCCCTACTACGATATCAACTTCACCTTTATGGGCAGGGGGATTGGATTTGAGCGGTATGTGGACTGGCAGACCGGCACCGTATTCCAGACTCCCCAGAGGACGATCATGCAGATCCACAACGATTTTCTGCGCATGTACCTGAATATGGGGTTTGTTGGATACTGGGTCTGGCTCTGGTGCTTTTTGATCGTAAGACTCCGTTACTGGTTCCGGCAGGGCGGAAAAAATGCAGGCTGCCTGTTTCTCAGTATCTGTATCTACTGCTTCGTGCTGTACGCCACGGATAATACGATCTATTACCCCTATACCATGATCGCCTGCGCCCTGGTCCCCATGTCCTACCATATGGATTCCCTGGCGGACAAGGCGCTTGAACAGCACTGCGCGCAATGGGAGGATGCATCATGAAGGTTTTAGTCATCGGTCCCAGCGATACCCGCTCCTGCGGCGGGATGGCCGAGGTCATCCGCGGAATCCGGGAAAGCGCATCTCTGAACCAAGAGTTTCAGATCGACATTTTCCCATCCTATATCGACGGCAGCCTGGCGGTCCGGCTGCTGTATTCCGCCTACGGCTATCTGCGTTTTCTGCTGCGGTATAAAAACTATGACTTGTTCCACATCCACACCGCAGAAAAAGGCAGCACCTTCCGAAAGAGCCTTTATCTAAGAAAGATAAAAAAGACCGGAAAAAAAGCAATCGTACATATCCACGGCGCGGAATACCTGGTATTTTACGACAGGCTGGGGAGACGCAGAAAGACGATCGTGGACCGTTTTATCCGTCAGGCGGACCTGGTGCTGGCATTGTCTGACAGTTGGAAGAGGGAACTGGAGGCCCGCTTTCACATCGACACCTGCCGGGTGCTGAACAACGGGGTCGATACCGCCCAATTCCGTTCTGTAGCCGCAGACGTGTCAAAGTACCGCAATTCCTTCCTCATGCTGGGCAGGCTGGGCGAACGAAAAGGGGCCTATGACCTGGTTGACGCCCTGGAGTCTGCACTCCGAAGAAACCCTGATCTCACCGTCTGTATGGCGGGAGACGGGGATGTGGAACAGATCCGCTCCCTGGCTGCCCAAAAAGGGCTCCAGCGTCAGATCCGGGTGCCTGGCTGGATTGGCCGGAAGGAGAAACTGAACTGCCTGAAGCAGGCCGCAGTCCTGATCCTCCCCTCCTACCACGAAGGTCTGCCTGTATCCATCCTGGAGGGGATGGCAGCCGGAAAGGCCATCATAAGCACCGCTGTAGGCGCGATTCCGGAGGTCGTCACGGAGGAAAACGGAATCCTGGTGGAACCCGGAGATACTGCCGCGCTGGCAGAAGCCATGCTGCTCTGCAGCAGCGATGTAAAGATGCTGGAAACCATGTCCCGAAACAATCTGGAAAAAGCGGAACATACATTCAGTATCCGGCGGATGCATGAACGGCTTGCCGAATATTACAGACAGGTCATGAACCTTGAATAAAACGGATGTACATAAAATGTCATAGGAGGAAGAATTGCATGGAACAGGAAAAACCGATGATCAGCGTGATCGTACCGGTGTACAATGTGGAAGCCTGGATCGGAAGGTGTCTGGATTCAATCCTAGCCCAAACGTATGAAAATATCGAGGTAATCCTAATAAACGACGCCTCCTCCGATGAAAGCGGCAGGATCTGTGACCATTACGCCGCCCGCGACGGGCGTATCATTGTCCTGCATTTTTCAGAGAACCGGGGCCCGTCCGCAGCCAGAAACGAAGGCATCCGCAGGGCCCACGGGGCCTTTGCCTCGTTTATTGATTCCGACGACTATGCAGAGCCCTGCCTGCTGGAAAAGCTGTATGACAACCTGCTGGAAAACGGAGCCGATGTGAGTGCCTGCGGCGCCGACGGAATCAAGCTTAAGGGAGGTCCCCCCGGTACATTTTCCAGGTCTGAGGCCGTCTGCTGCCTGGCGCATGGCGTCCCTTTCAATCACGTGCCCTGGGGGAAGCTCTATGCAATGGAGCTTGTAAAAAAACATCCTTTTGACGAACGTTATTTTTACAGCGAAGATCTTCTGTTCCTTTATGAAATTTTAAAATCCTCCAACCGGGTCAGTTATCTGCCGGACCGGCTTTACCATTATGTCAACCGGGAAGGCAGCCAGGTACACAGCGGCGTGGATGACCGGAAGTGCACCGCCCTTCTGGTGCATGACAAGATCTGCAGGGATGCCTCCGTCCATTTCCCAGAAGCGTTATTTGGTTTCCAGCAGATTGCCCTGGATACCAACACCCGTCTGGCCATGCTTGCAGTGGAGGCAAACATGCCGTCCGGTGTGCTGTACGGATATCTGAAGCGGCTCTGTCAGAATACCCGGCGGCATTTCAGTCGGAACGCGCTTATGCTCTGCCAGGAGAAAAAAGTGACGGCAGCGGCGCTGCTGCTGTACGCCGGTGCGTCGGTTTTCCAGGAGGCTGCACGTGTCTATGGACAGATCAAACGCTGGAAGGGCAGATAAAATGGATTCGAATAAGCCAAAGATCAGTATCATCGTGCCGGTATACAATGTGGAACCCTATCTTGAAAAATGTCTGGATTCCATATCGGCGCAAACCTATTCAAATATAGAAATCATCCTCGTAGACGACGCGTCCGCAGACCAGGGCGGAAGCATCTGCGACGCTTACGCAGCCCGGGACAAACGGATGCAGGTGGTTCATTTTCCCGTAAACCGCGGGCTGTCCGCTGCCAGAAACGAGGGCGTTGGCAGGGCCACCGGAGAATACATCTCTTTTATTGATTCGGACGACTATGTAAAGCCGGACCTTCTGGAAAAGCTATATGACAATCTCATGGAAAGTAAAGCGGACATCAGTATCTGCGGAATCGAAGGGTTTGGGAAATCGAATACGCCTGCAGGCACCTGTTCCGCCGCCGAAACCGTCTGCTGCCTGGCCCGGCGGACCCCTTTCCTCTGGAATGTGTGGGGGAAACTCTATTCGGCAGAAGATGTAAAACGGCATCCCTTTGATGAGCGCGCCCTCTGCTGCGAGGACCTTCTCTTTTTCTATCAGATGTTAAAGGATGCGGAAACGGTCCGATATTTTCCGGATACGCTGTACCACTACCTTTACAGGCCCGGCAGCCTGATCAACAGCGGCGTTGATGAGAAACGATGCACAGTGCTTTCCGTTCTGGATCATATCTGCACGGATGCTTCCGTCCACTTCCCGGAAGCAGTTCCAGGCTTAAAGCTCCTGGCCATGGATACCGTTGTGCGCCTAGCCATGCAAGCTGTGGAAGTAGGAACCAAAGGAGCCGATCTGTCCTCATATCTGAAACGGTTCCGGGAGAATATCCGGCATCATTTTAGCTGGAGGTCACTGGCTCTCTGCCGGGATAAAAAGACCAAGGTTTCAATCCTGGGGCTGTATGTCAGCAGGACAGCTTTTCATGGAATTGCCGCTGTCTACAAGTACATCAAAAAGGGTTCTGGCAAAACCACAGGGATGGAGTGAATAAAGCAGATGGACCGAACGGAGCATGTTGTAAAAAACTTAAAATTTGCCGCAGTCAGCGAGCTGGTGCTGGCGGTCTTAAAATTCGTATCCCGGCGTGTATTTGTGCTGCTTCTGGGAAAAGAATACTTGGGAGTCAGCGGATTGTTTACCGATATCCTTTCCATGCTCTCACTGGCAGAGCTGGGGTTCAGCGTTTCGATCACATACAGCCTATACCAGCCGGTAGCCCAAGGCAACATCACTCTGATCAAGTCCCTGATGCAGCTTTACCGGCGCGTTTACCGCAGCGTCTTTGTGATCGTCCTGGCAGCCGGGCTGTCCCTGACCCCTTTTCTGGATTTTTTTGTAAAGGAGATGCCGGAAAATATCCCGAATATATCGCTGATCTACGTGCTGAACGTGGTGAATGCCAGCGTATCGTACCTGTTTGCCTATAAGTCCACTTTATTGTTCGTGTACCAGAAAAAGTACATCGACAGCCTGATCCGCACTGCCGTGTCCGTAATCGCCGCCGTCGCCCAGATCGGGGTACTGCTGATAACCGGAAACTACGTGTTTTACCTGTTCATTGCGATCGGGGCCGCACTGACGCAGAACGTCCTGATTTCCGTAAAAACAGACCGGCTTTATCCGTACCTGAAGGAAAAGGATATCTCCCCTCTGCCCGTGGAAATCCTGCATGATATCCGCCGCAACGTGGG
>Ga0137306_100101_pt2 | contig 50063 bp, 41 predicted proteins | sample Inofroosms_March_FD_97187 | JGI IMG/M metagenome (GOLD analysis project Ga0137306, IMG submission 97187) | Mouse cecal microbial communities from Vienna, Austria - N-Acetylneuraminic and N-Acetylglucosamine D2O microcosms_March | ecosystem: Host-associated > Mammals > Digestive system > Large...
TACGGATATATTACCGTGGCCGCAGAAGAGGAGAAAGACGAGAATCCCTATGTACCGGGGGCACAGATGACGCTGTATGAAGGGATCCGTCTGAAAACTTCAGGGGATACGGAGGATCACAGATATAAAGGCCTGGTGGTCAGAAGGAGTACGGCAGGCAATGTGACAGGGATGTACGTAGAAAAAGGATACGGGGGGACCAGGACAGAATTTTGCAGAAGGTATGGGGAGGATGGCAGATCTTACTGGGATGGTGTGGAAGCGGAACGGCCCGATACGGATATTCTCTGGTATGATCTGGGAGATCTGGACATATTTGCGGACCGCTACATAGAGGGAAAGAAGATTTCCTACGGATATAATAGGGACCATGGGCTGGTAAATCTGGAACAGCTGGAAAATGACAGGAGGACTATGGCAGGTCCGGATCGGGAATTCTCTATATTTGCCTTTAAAGGAGGCAGGCCTTATCTGGAACTGGCAGGAGGAGATTTTACAGAGGCACAATACAGCGAAAAAGACAAAGTCCTGACCGTTCCTCCGGGCATGACCGTCTGGCATTTGGACAGAGACGGTACCAGGGACAGCCTGGCAGATCCTCATACAGGTATGGCCTATGTGCCGGGAGAAAATGAAGGGGAAGTGTATGTGTGGCCAGTAAAGCTGACAAGAGACCGGGACGGCAGGATCACGGCAGCGGACAAGATCTCTACTTCCAGACCGGCGACCATAGGGGAAAACCGGGAGCCAGGGGCCCAGGGACAGGAGGAAGGCTTTCTCACAGGGACCTGGCAGCCGGCAGACGGAGCGGGGAGCCACAAGATGGCCTCTGCCGTCAGGAATTTCAGGGGAGACAGCCAGGATGGGGAGCCCCTGATCCATGAAAATCCGGGATCTTTTACGAAATCCATGCTGCCGGTGCTCAACGTTCTGGGACTTCCCGTTTATTACAGGAGAAGCGAAGGCACTTATGAAAAAAATATTCTGCTCTATGACAGGGACGGAGACCTGGTGCGGAGAAAAGATTCGGATCTGACCGGCGATTTCGGCAGAGCCTCTTATCTGGCAGAGACCGGAGATCCGCAAACCTCTGTCCTGTACCACAGGCAGGGGGAAAGTTATATGGTGGAGAACACCTGGATCACAGGAGAACAGGCGCCCAATGATCCCTTTGACAATTCCATGACCGACGGCCGGGCAGACCTGCTGAAACGTGTGCCGGCAGGAGTTTATATCATGGAAGAGATCAAAGCCCCGCCTGGTTATATAAAAGGATTTCCCAAAGGCGTGACCGTAGAGGAAACGGGAGAGATCCGTACATCGGAGATGGAGGATGACAGGACCAGGGTCCTGTTCAGGAAGATCGACGGTTCTGACACATACGAATATGAGATCCTGGATATGGGTCTGAGAGACAGTCGGGGAAGGCCTGAGACCGTGGGGACGAAAGAAGAAGGAAAAGGAAGCTTCGGCCACGGACAGGTGCCGGGAGCAAGGCTGGTTCTCTGTGACGAAACGGGCCGTCGGGCCGTCGGATGGACCACTGCAGAGGAACCCATGTATCTGGAGGGTCTTCCGGAGGGGAATTATGTGCTCAAAGAGGAGGGGACGCCAAAGGGGTTTATTACCTGTGCCCCCGTGACCGTGAAGATCCGAGGCAGTGGTCAGGTCCAGGTTGTAGATCTTTTTAATGACCACACAAAAGTGGAGTTTGAAAAATATTCTCTCGAAGGAGAAGAGAGGGTCCCGGTAAAAGGCGCCGGATTTGCTCTCTATGAGGCTATGACTGATGAGAGAGGACAGGTAGTATGGAGAGACGGACAGCCGGTCTGTGACAGGGACAGACTGATGGCTGTCTGGGAAACCGGCGACGGAAAAATATACGAAGAGTTCACACAGGCTTTTGAGCAGATGTACAGAGATTACGGAACCGGCGGACGGAGTCTGGCCTGGGTGACAGACGGAAAAGAGCACAGGGCAGATTATGTGTCCCACAGCCAGATCGAAGGCCTTCTGGGAGATCCGGCATTTCCGGCCAGTGCAGAAATGTTCTTTTTGGCTGACGGCGGACAGACCATCCGAATCCTTGTCTATGAACAGCATGACAACCGACAGGGCCGGGATTTTACATATGAATATCAGTTTGACTATAAAAAGCTTCCCGATATCAGTCCCTGTGCGGTCTCCTATGAGACTCAGGACCGGGTGCGCAGACTGGACTATCTTCCTCCGGGAAAGGAGTACGTTCTGGTGGAGACCAGGCCTCCGGCAGGCTACGGAAAAGCAGAAGACAGACTGATTAAGGTGGAAGACACCGCGCAGATCCAGCGGCACAGGATCCTGAATCAGGAGAGCAGTATTCTGATTTCCAAATGTGGACAAACCCGGGAAGGGGACAGAGTGAGAGAACTGCCGGGTGCGGTCATGGTTCTGTACCGGGCAGGGGCTGAGGGAGAGTTTATCAGAGATCAGGAACATCTGGCGGCCCGGTGGGTCAGCGGGCAGGATGGAGTCTATACGGAGACCGATCGGATCAACGGACGGATTCCGGAGGGGTATGAAAAGGGAGATCTGAAACCTCACCGGCTCACCCGGCTTCCGGATGGGATCTACTACCTGGCAGAACAGAAGAGTCCGGACTATTATACTCTCATGGAGCCCATAAAGCTGGTCTTCTCTCAAAAAGAACAGACCCGGATAGTCAGGGCAGCCAACCGGCCGGCGGAAGGCGAACTGGAGATCCTGAAAAAAGACGGCCAGGGAGATCTGCTGGAAGGAGCCCTGTTCCGGCTCACTGCCTGCCGGGACCCTGAAGGTGAACAACCGGTATTTACAAGAGATCTCAGCGGCCATCAGGGAAGGACCCTGGCCAGGAATCTTCCCGTCGGGGAGACGGCTCCCGACGGGTCTGTGAAACCATACTGGTATCGTATTCAGGAGATTACTCCGCCGGAGGGCTATGAATCGGACAGACAGGTACATGTGTTCCGATTTCCGCCGGATGATCAGGGAAAATCCTGGAACTGCGGGCAGAGAGCCCGGGTACGGCTGGAGATCACGGACAGGAAAACCAGGGTTGTCATCGGAAAGAGAAACTTTGAGCACCCGGGTCAGTGGGTCGCGGGGGCGGAGATGGCAGTCTATAAGACAGAAGGGAGAGATGAGACGGGACAATATGTCACAGGAGAAGAGCCGGAGATGACCTGGGTCACAGGAAAGGAGGAGACCCGGGTGCTGGAGGGCCTGACAGCGGGACAGACCTATGTGCTGACAGAGAAGAAAGCGCCGGAGGGCTATGAGAAGATGGAACCTGTTGTGTTTACGCTGTCATCAGACGGAAGAAAGATCAGTGCCGTCACGGGACAGACGGGCAGGATCAGGGCCTGTGTCTGTGAAGAATGTGATCAGATCCACTGTCTGGAACTTCAGGGCCGTTACGGGGTGAAAGTAGAGATGATTCTGAAAGACCAGAAGGGACAGACCCTTGCCGTATGGACGGCGGGAGGAGACGGCCATGATCTGGGGGAGACGGAGGGGATCCGTGACGGAGAAGTCTGCTGTCTGACAGAGATCACGGTTTACAGTGACGGCTCCAGAGAAGTGACAGGATACACGACAAGGACGGTTCATCTGTCTGATGAGGGAGTCTGGAGGGTTCCTGACAGGACCGTGAGAAGAGTTCATACAGAGCTGACCCGGTCTGACGGGAAACTGATAAGGGAATGGAATCCGTCAGAGCTTCTGCCGTCTGTGGATGCAGGCATCCGCCGGCACGGAACCTCTGTTTTTCAGAAAGAAACGGAATATTGTCTTGCGGAGACCACGATTTACAGCGACAAAAGCGTGAGGGACAGCGGAAAATTCGGCTTTCTGATTGATGAGTACGGCTCTGTCTCAGGACTTCTGGCCATGGACCGAAAGCAGAAGACACAGGTCAGCAAACTGGAATCCAAGGGGCAGATCCAGCTGGAGGGAGCTCTGATGCAGGTTCTGAGAGAGGACAGAAGTCTTGTGGAACAGTGGATCTCCGGAAAAGAGCCTCATGTCCTGGAGGCGGTCCTGGATCCGGAGAAAACATATATCCTGCGGGAGGAGGCGGCTCCCATGGGCTACAGTTACGCGAATGAGATCTGGTTTAAGGCAGCAGGAGGGGAGTATGTAAGCCAGGTAGTGATGGAGGATAAAGAGACAAAAGTCGTTCTGAGCAAAAAGGGGTCTGAAGGCGAAGAGCTTCCCGGAGCGTTGCTGCAGGTACTGGACCTGTCGGGAAATGTGGCGGAGCAGTGGATCTCCGGCACAGAGCCTTATGAGATCCGAGGAAAACTTCAGGCGGGAGCAGCCTACATTTTCCATGAGGAAAAGCCTCCCCCAGGGTACGCTTATGGAGAAGACGTGAAATTTACCGTATCTGTTGACGGAAGCACGGACAGGACGGAGCTGTCCAATATTCCCACCCGGGTGGAAGTGAGCAAGAGGGATATGGCAGAAGACAGGGAACTGGAGGGAGCAGTCCTTCAGGTCCTGGACAGATCAGGAAATGTTGTGGAGGAATGGATCTCAGAGACAGAACCCCATACCATAACGGGAAAGCTTCAGGCAGGAGCAGCCTATTATCTCCATGAGAAAACCCCGCCTCAGGGGTATCAATGTGCCGAAGACCTGGAGTTTACCGTATCCAGAGACGGAAAAACAGATGTGGTTGTCATGAGAGACAGGGCCCTGGAGACAGAGGTTCCGCCGGGAACAAGAAAACGAAAGACACCGCCCCGTACCCAGATACCGGAGCAGACGGTGAAGAAAAAGACGGGAAAGGTATACGGGGAGTACCAAAAAGAACTGCCGGATCAGAGAGTGCCCGTAAGCAGAGCTTTTACAAACCTGGGTCTGCCGGAAACAGGACACAAAGGAGTGCACCTGGGTCTCGTGATCTGCATGGCAGCAGGTTTATCGGCAGCCATATGGGCGCTGCTGAGACGATTTGGGAAGAGAAAAAAAGGAAAGAGGGCGGCATTTCTGTGTCTGTGCTTGGTAATGACGGTTTTTATGGCCGGTACGGCATGGGCCGACAGGGTTGAGGTAAAACCGGATGGAAAGATTCTGGTAACTGGGGAGATCTGTCTCACAGAGGACGGCTCCCCGGATCCTCTTGCGGAGATTTATGAGTATAAGACGATTGAATACCGGCAGCAGTCCTGCCAGATCGTGGAGGTGATGACAGAACCGGAGACCAGGGAGGTGGAAAAGGAGATTGTCTATGAAGAGGTGGAACAGACAGATGTTCTGCCGGAAACCCTTTCCGTCACGGTGAAAGACGAAAGATACGGGAGGCAGACAGAAAAAGAATTCCCGGTCCTGGATGTGGAATTCTATAACTGGCGGTGGACAGAAGGATTTGAGTTTCCTCTTCTCGTGGAGGAGGCGGATGCAGAGGTATATGAACTGGGAGGAAACCTGGTGCCTGCCAGAGAAGAACGGCCTTTTGAAGGATATGAAGACGAGGTCCTCAGGCTTATTTCCGTTGACCCTGAGTATTACAGGGTGACAGCCGTGGACTGGCTGGGAGAGTCCTGGCTGGGAGAAGATCAGAAAATATACCGCAGGGCCCTGGCCGAAGGGGAAAAATATGTGGCGGACTGCAAAGTCATATACGGCGGGACTGCCGTACTGGAGCCTGTAAAAGGCCTTGCATGGCAGGCTGTCTATGAACAGGTCAGAGAGGAGACCGAAGAAGAGACAGAGGAAAGGGGAAGGACCACACAGGAGACAGAGCCTGCAGATCATGAGCCGGCGGATCCGACAGAAGAAGAGGAAGAGCAACAGGGGGCAGAAGAACACAGATGGTATCAGACCATTATGGGCCGGGTTATGATCTCCATAGGGATCCTGTTTCTGCTGATCCCCGCCGCGGCCGCCATAATCCGCAGGAAGGAAAAGCGGCGGAAGGCTTTCCCAAAATGAATTTTTCTGGTATGATAGAGGAAGCATCATAAGACAGGAGGAGTCAGGGAATGAGAGAATGCGGAATATTGCTGCCCATAGCCAGCCTGCCGTCAGATTACGGTATCGGGACTTTTTCCAAAGAGGCCTATGAGTTCGTGGATCAGCTGAAAGCAGCAGGGCAGAGCTACTGGCAGATTCTGCCCCTTGGACCTACAGGCTATGGGGACTCGCCCTACCAGGCATTTTCGGCTTTTGCAGGCAATCCTTATTTCATTGATCTGGAGCAGCTGACGGAACAGGGATTACTGACGTTAAAAGAATGTCGGGAGGCGGATTTTGGAGACAGAGAAGACTGTATTGACTATGAGAAGATCTACAACAGCCGGTTTGACGTACTGAAAAAAGCCTTTCTGCGTTGGAAGGAGCAGCCAAAGGCCCGGGGACAGAAGATGGAGGAGATATTCGGACAGGAACTGGCGGAGGAAACCAGGGAATACTGCTTCTACGCGGCTTTAAAGAGACATTTCAAGGATGTGAGCTGGGAAAAGTGGGATGAGGATATCCGCCTGAGAAAAGAAGAGGCCGTGGAAAGATACAGGGATCTTCTGAAGGAGGACATCAACTTTTACGGATTTTTGCAGGTCATGTTTCAGCGCCAGTGGAAAAAGCTGAAAGACTATGCCAACTCCCGGGGGATCCGCTTTATCGGGGATATCCCCATTTATGTGGCTCTCGACAGTGCCGATGCCTGGAGCCGGCCGGAACTGTTCCAGTTTGATAAAAACCGTCAGCCCAGAGCGGTGGCAGGCTGCCCTCCGGATGCTTTTTCCGACACAGGCCAGCTGTGGGGCAATCCTCTCTATAACTGGGGATACCATAAGAAAACAGGCTTTGCCTGGTGGCTGGAGCGGATGAGGTATTGTTTCCGGCTCTACGATGTGGTCAGAGTGGACCATTTCCGCGGATTTGACGAGTATTATGCCATCCCGGCAAAAGATACAACAGCGGTAAACGGCACCTGGAAGAAGGGTCCGGGACTGGCTCTGTTCCGGAAGATGAAAGAGACGTTCGGAGAGCTGAACATCATCGCGGAGGATCTGGGATTTTTGACTCCCAGCGTCCATAAGCTGCTGAAAAACACAGGGTTTCCCGGGATGAAGGTGCTGCAGTTTGCGTTCAGCGTGGGCGAAAGAAGCAATTATCTGCCTTATTTCTACGAGCATAACTGCGTGGTTTACACAGGGACTCATGACAATGATACTACCAGGGGCTGGTTTGAATCCATGGACACGGATGAGAAAGAATTCACTCAGAAATATATGGACAACCCTCAGACTTCTCCGGAGGAGGTTTCCTGGGATTTCATCCGTCTGGCAGTGTCAAGCGTGGCAGATCTGGCGGTGATCCCTCTCCAGGATTATCTGTGTATAGGAAAAGAAGGCCGGATCAATACGCCGTCCACTCTGGGAGGAAATTGGACGTGGAGGCTGAGAAAGGGGCAGTTTACGGAGGAAATCATAGAGAGATGCAGAGAACTTAACTGGACTTACGGAAGATGCTGACAGAATAAAATGCCGGCGGATTGTCCGAAAATCCGGAACAATCTGCCGGCATTGGCCGGTTACAGGCTTTCCGACGACGATTCTCCTTCTTCTCCCAATAATCCATCCTCCGTGTCGGCCTGGGGATCCAGAGAAAATGTGGTCTGGAATTCGTTTCCGCACATGTCTTTGGCAATGACGGTCAGTCTGTCGTTGGCGTCCATGGGAAAGGAGACCCTTCCGCTGGTTCTCTCCAGACTGAGGGGCAGGATAGATTCCCCGGAAGAGGTTACGGCGCTGATGGAAGAAAAATCAACTCCGGACTGGGTGTCGGTGATGGTGAAGGACAGGATCCCGTCTTCAAATACATAGTCTTCAATGACAGGAAGTTCATTGTCCAGGATATCGATGTACTCGTAATCCAGCAGCGCCATGCCGTTGAAATTCATCATGTAGATCTCCAGGGAACCATTATGATCGATGGTGGCCCGGTATGTCCTTTTTCCGGCTTTGACCAGATCCACAGGCTCGGAGTCCATCTTGATGGTAACTTCCTTTAAAGGCATAAAAGACTTGATGGAGAATGTGATCTCCGTGGTACGGTAATCGTTGGTGTTTCCTATGACCAGTTCATATCTGGGCTTTGTGGTGACCAGAAAAAAAATGACCCCGTTTACTGCCAGAAACGGCAGTATATAGAAAAGGAGCAGATGAATCAGCTCGGAATCCATAAAACTTTTATATTTATAGGGGCGGGAACTTCGGTATGTATGTCGGTTCATAGAACGGCTGTCCTCCTTATATTAAGCAACTTATAGCATAACAGAAAACCGTCCATCTTACAAGTTTATCTTCTAAATTCTCAGAAATTGTGTTATGATGAAAGATATTCCACAGACAACAGCATAGAGAGGAGTCCTATGATAACAATGGTAAGGAAAGCTGCAGAATTTGCTTCCAGGGCCCATGAAGGGGTCATGAGGAAGGGCAGTCAGATTCCATATATCTCTCATCCCATGGAGGTGGCCATGATCATAGCCATGATGACGGATGATCAGGAACTGATTGCTGCGGCATATCTTCATGATGTGATCGAAGATGCCGGAGTGACTTATGAAGAGCTGGAGCAGGAATTCGGGACCCGGGTTGCGGAACTGGTCAGAAATGAAAGCGAAGACAAGTCCAAGAGCTGGCTGGAGAGAAAACAGGCGACCATCGATCGTCTGGCATCAGCCGAAAGAGAGGACAGGCTTCTTGTGTTCGGGGACAAGCTGAGCAATCTGAGAAGTACAGCCAAAGATTATCTGGTAGTGAAAGATGAGATCTGGCAGAAATTCCGGGTGAAAGATAAGAAGCTTCAGGCATGGTACTATGAAAGCATGGTGGATTTCTTTACAGAGTTCCGGGAATGTCCGTTTTATCAGGAATATCTGGGACTGCTGACTCTTGTGTTTGGCTGGGAGAATCCGGAAACGGTCTGATAATTTCATAACAGGACGACTGTGCCGTCCGCAGAAGAACAGGCAGGATACATTCAGGATCAGAAGAATGTACCCTGTTTTTTTGTTCTATAGGGTGCGCCTCTATAGAGCAAAAACCCTCCGGGGAGTTGCGCACTACGCGCATAAGGAAGATGGTTGCCGTGGCAACCGCGCTCCGGCGCGAGAGTCCGGCTTGCCGGACTCTTTGTTCTGTGGAGATAAAAGGTCCGGTATGCACCGGCTTTGGCGGATTTCGTCAGCGCTGCCTTCCTTCATCTGCCGCATCGTACATGGATCGGGCCATGGCGGCGGCTTCCGCAGGAGACATCACTCCTGTCAGGAGGCTGCGGACAGCGGTTCCCAGGGCAAACTCGTAGCGGTAAATGGAAAAACCGGGAACGGTTACAGGACCGGTGCCGCGGACCCCGATCTCAAAACTTTTTTTCGATGCTCCAAGCCACGGAAAGAGACTGAAATTCTTGAAGTCGTTAAATGCATCCACTAAAGGGGAGGTTCCGCCCAGCCGCACCAGGAGAGAAGCCACGTCGGGAGAGTAGTACCAGTGGAAGAACTGACGGCAGGCATCGATCTTACGGGAATACCGGGAGATGCCGATGATGCCGCCGCCCAGCAGAGGATGACCGCCGGGGATGACACTTGCCCCGATCTTTCCCACGACGTTGGAGTGTTTGGAATTGATCACATAGGCCGCATGATTGGCATAGACCGCGGTACATGCCACGGTTCCGTCGGCGAACTGGCGCACATTGTCGCGCCACCACAGCAGCTGAGTGGAGAATCGGGCCATGGCCAGGTATTTTTCCATGGCGCGGACCATCTGAGGCGTATCCAGCTGTATGCGGCCCTGAGAATCGCAGATTCCGCAGGAGTCGGCCAGGTAATAGGGCAGAAAATCGCTGGCCGCGGTGGCGGCGGCCCCGCAGGTGATGGTAGTTCCGTATCTGGTAGGAGAGTCGGGATTAGCGGAAGCGGTAAAGAATTCCGCAACCCGCAGATACTGATCAACGGACCGGGGAACCTCCAGAGGTTCATGATATCTCTCATAGTAAGCCCGGCTCAGTTTGTCGTCTCTGAACAGATCGCTGCGGTAAAGAAAGATCTGTACGCTGGGATCAAAGGGCAGGGAGTATATGGTGCCGTCTACCAGGGAATAATTGTCATAAGCCCGGTGGATCAGCTTCTGGGGCAGGATGTCAGGAGTGATGCCGGCCTGCTCCAGAGGCATGTAAGTTTTTTTGCCCAGAGTGTCCAGACGCGCCACATCCATGCGGATGAGATCATAGGTAAAATTCTGGTTTAACATATTGATCTGCGTATGGAGATCTTCATAGGTCATAGGCACCAGCTTCAGGGTGATGTCGCTGACAGCTTCAAACATGGGCAGCAGCTTTTCCAGAGAGCTGGTGGAGGGGGTGTCCAGCGTCAGCATGGTGAGAGTCTGAGGCTTCTGTCTGATGATCTGGGGGAACCGGAAAGAAAATCCCTTGGCAGGCAGTATGGTGCGTGCCGGAAGAGGTTTCTGTTCCTGCAGATGTCTGGTAAGCAGTCCGGCCGTCCTTGCTCCCATAAGGCTGTAATCCAGCTCATAGGTGGAGAAATAGGGAAGGGGGAAGGACCTGAAAGAGCCCAGGGTCACGATCGCCGGCTGAGGCTTTGCGGCAAGGCTGTAAGCAGACACCACAGCCTCGGCCCGAAGAGTGCTGCCGGTGATGATAACGTCAAAGTCCGTATCGGACTGGACGATATCGAAAGCCTTATTGACGGCAAGACTGAAATCAGAGGTAAAGCGCTGAACAGATGCCGGACTGTCTTCCAGAGCATCTCCCAGACCGGCAGACAGCTGTTTCGTAAAACGGAGGGCGCCGGGAGCGGAGAAAAGAGCGATTTTTTTCCAGCCCTGTTCCAGAACATACTGCCCCAGAGCGGTCCCGGCAGCCAGAAAATCAAAAGATAAAAAGCCGTTGCCCGGTTTCAGAGTATCAGGTTCCCTGTCTATAAAGACTACGGGGCAGGGAAGTTCTTCGTAACGGGCAATACAGTTGCCGGACAGACAGGAGATGGTGACTACGGCAGTGAGACTGGAATGGGGAAGAGTTTCCAGGATGGTCTCTTCCTTGCCGGCGATATCATCTGTGGTATGGACACTGGCCTCATATCCGGATTCCTGCAGGGAGAGCTGGAGAGCCGTATAAAAGTCCAGATAGGTGTCTTCTCGCAGGGACGGCAGGATAACGGCCACGGATGTCGGGGTTCTGCGGCGCAGTCCCTGGGCCTGTGCATTCGGCATGTAGCCGAGACGTTTGGCCGCTTCCAGAACCAACTGGATCTTCTCGACACTGACTTTTCCTGTTTTATTCAGAACATTTGATACGGTTCCGTGAGATACGCCTGCTTCACGGGCAATGTCTTTAATAGTAGCCATGGGGAAGTCCTCCTGCTTTTTGTGGTCTTGGTTTTATGATGTAAATAAGCCTTTCCCGATACTGCCGTTGTTTTAGTCTGAGCTGTAGGGACTTATGATTGGAACATTCAAATTTTCTTACTATAACAATATCAAAAAATCGGACTGATTGCAAGTACAATCTATTATAATTGGTTCGTTCCAATTGATACAAAAGAGAAAAATGAAGGATTTTAGAGAATGTATAAAAATCATATAGTCAAATATACTAAAAATACATAATAAAAATTGTGAAAACCAGATAAAATTATAAAGATTACCAAATAAAGTGATTGACACGTACCAATTTGTGAGATACAATGAGATCAACACAGGGAGCAGGCAACAGAATCCCTCAATATTTTCTATCTAAATAAAAGGAGGAAACACATGAGAAAAGCATTGGCAACAGCACTTACGGTAATGATGGCTCTGAATCTGGCAGCATGTTCAGGAGGCGGCAGCCAGCAGGAGACAACGGCAGCATCCGGAGCCGGCGGGGCCACGAAGGCAGCCGAGACCACGAAGGCGGCGGAGGCCGGGACCGCAGGAGAGAGCCAGGCAGCAGAAGGAAGTGACGGACTTGTCCAGGGAACCGGGGTGACTCTCACGGTTTATACCAACTCGGGATCCGACGGACGGGGCGACTGGCTGGTGGAGAGAGCCGCAAAGGACGGATTCAAGATCCAGTATATTGAAGCCGGCGGAGCCGAGATCCAGAACCGCCTTCTGGCGGAGAAGAACGCTCCCATAGCTGATGTGGTGTATGGCCTCAATTCCATTATGTGGGAATCTCTGAAAGCGGAGGACATCCTGATCCCATACACTCCGGTGTGGGCAGGCGAGATTCCGGAAGGGCTCAACGATCCTGAAGGATATTATCACGCCATCGTAAAGCAGGCCATCCTTCTGGTCTATGACGAGAACCAGATGTCGCCGGAGGAAGCTCCCAAAGACTGGCTTGATCTGTGGACCAATGAGGCTTTTGACGGCAAATATGAATACCTGGTCAGCCTGTCCGGAGGTACGGTCCGCAACGTTCTGGCAGGTATCTTGACACGGTATGCGGATCCTGCAGGCGAGCTGGGGATTTCCCAGGAAGGCTGGGATCAGATCGCTCAGTACTATCAGCACGGCGTCCCGGCAGAAGACGGAGTGGACCTGTACGGACAGATCTCAGATCCCAATTCACCGGTTCTGTGCGGACAGATGTGGTCCAGCGGTGTGGAGACCAGAGATCAGCAGTACGGAACCAGCACAAAGTATGTGATTCCCGAAGTGGGCGTTCCCTATGCGGTAGAGGCGATCTCTATTGTCAACGGAACAAAGAACGAGGAAGAGGCACAGCGTTTCCTGGACTGGTTCGGCAGCGCTCAGATCCAGGGGGAATGGGCTCAGGAGTTTTCCACCCTTCCGGCCAATATAAACGCGGTGGACAAGGCCAATGCATTTAACCAGGAGATCGCTCAGATCCCGGCTCAGAATATCGACTGGGGACTGGTCGCCGAGAATATCGATGCCTGGGTTGAGAACATCGAACTGAATTATATGCCGTGATGATCCCGGACCTATGATACCCGGAAGGCCGGATGAAGAGAAAGGCCGGCCTTCTTTATGCGCAGGCCTCCGAAAGGAATATTACCGCCTGCGGGCGGCACGGGGGCCGCGCGGCGGGCAGTGGGAAAAACCTCCCCTGCCCGATTTTAACGATGAGGAGAAAAATATGATCAAGCTTGATAATATCGGAGTAACCTTCGGCAGTTTCGAGGCCCTGAAAGATATCAACATCCATGTGAAAGAAGGCGAATTCTTCACGTTCCTGGGTCCTTCCGGATGCGGGAAAACCACCACTCTGCGGACCATAACAGGGTTTATCACTCCCAGCTGCGGCCGTGTAAGCGTCAGAGGAGTGGACATCACCAACACTCCTATCGAGAAGAGAAACATCGGTATGGTATTTCAGAGCTACGCCCTGTTCCCGACCATGAGCGTCTATGAAAACATCGCTTTCGGACTGAAGGTTCAGAAGGTGGGGAAGGACGAGATCCGGGAGAGGGTCAATACCATGGCGGAGAAAGTGGACTTAAGCCAGGAACAGCTGCAGAAAAAAGTTTCCCAGCTGTCCGGAGGCCAGCAGCAGAGAGTTGCCATCGCCAGGGCCCTGGTCACTTCCCCGGAGATCATCTGCCTGGATGAGCCTCTGTCCAACCTGGATGCGAAACTCAGGGTCCAGCTGAGAAATGAGTTAAAAGATCTTCAGAAACGGTTCGGGATTACTACGGTATATGTAACCCATGACCAGGAGGAGGCGCTGACCCTGTCCGACCGCATCGCCGTATTCAACAAAGGCGTCATCGAGCAGATCGGCCGTCCCGACGAGATTTATAATCATTCCGCCACAGAATTTGTCTGCAACTTTATCGGAGACATCAACCGCTTAAGCCCCGAATTCCTCACTGCCTCAGGGGCGGATAAGGTTTCCGGCATCGATCTCCACAAGCACAGCTACATCCGTCTGGAACGCATGCATGTCAACGACGCAGTGGCAGGAGATGCCATGACCATCCAGGCCGAGGTGGAGAGCTATGAATACTACGGTCTCTATATCAAGTATACTCTGAAGGTCCGTGAACAGATCATAAAAGTCATCGAGAAAAACAGCGGAAAGCCTCTGTACGGCACAGGAGAAACGGTTACGCTCAGTTTTAATCCGGCGGATATCATGCAGTATAAGGGGTGATGCATATGAAGACAAAAAAATTATCCATAACGCCGCAGACTGTCTGTAACATTCTGATCCTTGTTTTCTTCTTCTGGTTTGTAATGGCATGTCTGATCATGCCCAATATCAACACCATCTGGAGCGTATTCGTGCAGGAAGGCGAATTTACCCTGGAGCCGCTTCAGAAGCTTCTGGGTTCCGAGAGGGCCATGAAGAGTTTGAAGAACAGCTTTATCCTGGCCCCCTCCCTGGCACTTACCGTGGGATTCGTGGGCATCAGCCTGGTGCTGATCACAGAATATTTTGACATAAAAGGCGCGTCCATTCTTCGTCTGGGATACATGACCACTCTGATCTACGGCGGCATCATTCTGGTTTCCGGTTACAAGTTTATCTACGGAAACAACGGATTTCTCACCAATATCTTTGCCGGGATTATCCCCTCGTTTCCCACTGACTGGTTTCAGGGATACTGGGCAGTGCTGTTCGTCATGACCTTTGCCTGTACCTCCAATCACATGATCTTTCTGCGCAATGCCATGAGGGCCGTGGATTTCCAGACCGTGGAGGCGGCGCAGAACATGGGGGCCGGACCGGGGAAGATCCTTTTGAAAGTGGTGCTTCCCGTACTGACGCCGTCTCTCCTGGCAGTTACGATCCTGACCTTTATCACCGGACTGTCGGCCACATCGGCGCCGCTTCTTGTAGGAGGAAGGGATTTTCAGACCATCACACCCATGATCCTGTCCTTTTCCAAGAACGTGGGATCCCGTGATCTGGCGGCACTGCTGGCGCTGTTTCTGGGTATTGCCACCATCATCCTTTTGGTGGTTATGATGCAGATCGAAAAGAGAGGACATTATATGTCCGTGTCAAAGGTAAAGACCACCATCGTCAAGCAGAAGATCCGCAACCCTGTCCTCAATGTTCTGGCCCATGGCTATGCATATATTTTATTTCTCATCTATGTAGTGCCTGTGGTGCTGATCATCCTGTTCTCCTTTACGGATTCGGCCACCATTGCCAGCAGGAAGCTGAGTATCTCCAGCTTTACCCTGAAAAACTATGAGGCAGTTTTCTCAAAGGCCACGGCGTATAAGCCGTTTTTGGTAAGTATCGTATATTCCGCCTTGTCCGCTTTTGCGGTAGCGGTCCTGGTGCTGGCGGCCTGCCGGATTATCCAGAAGAGAAAGGATAAGATCAGCACGGCCCTGGAGTACAGCCTGCTCATCCCCTGGCTCCTTCCCACCACCCTGATCGCCATAGGTCTGATCACCACCTACAATACTCCCAGGTTCTGGATGTTCAATAAGGTGCTGACAGGGACCACCATAATCATGTTTCTGGGATATATGATCATCAAGATCCCCTTTACCCTGCGCATGACAAAGGCCGCCTTTTTCGCGCTGGACGATTCTCTGGAGGATGCTGCCAGAAATCTGGGAGCCAAACCTCTGTATACCTTCTTCCGGGTGCTGCTGCCCGTAGTGCTGCCTACGGTGCTGGCCATCTTCGCCCTGAATTTTAACGGACTCCTGGGAGACTACGATATGTCTGTGTTTATGTATCATCCCCTGATGCAGCCTCTGGGCGTGTATATCAAGTCCCTGACGGATTCCCAGACCAATGCGGACAACTCGGCTCTGACCTTTGTGTATGCGGTACTGATGATGATCATATCCGGGATCGTGCTTTACCTGGTATATGGAAGAGGGGAAAATAAAGTAAAAGGAAATAATAAATAAAGTTCGGGAAAGGATGGATCCTATGGCAGGACAGGAGAGATATAAAGAGATCAACAGAATTTTAAACAGGGAGCTGGCGGAGAAAAAGACTTTGATTGCCGTGCACAGAGGAGCCTGGGGAGGAAATGTGATCGAGAATACCATAGCCGCCTATGAGATCGCCCGGTTTATGGGGGCCGATATGTTCGAGTGCGACCTGGCACAGTCCACCGACGGGGTGGTCTATGTGATCCACGACGGAGGAGAGAAACGGCTTTTCGGGAGAGAAGAGAACATCAGGACCATGTCCTCGGAGGAGATCGACGGCCTGGTGTTCAGAAACTGCATCGGGGAGCCCAGCGGAGTACATGTCCAGCGGTTCGAACAGGTCCTGGAGCATTTTACCCACGGAGAACTGTTTAATGTGGACCGGGCATGGGGGATCCTTCCCGAAGCGGACAGGATCATGAGCCGATACTCTCACAGCATTTATCAGGCAGTTGTCAAGACTCCGGTGAAAGAAGAGTACCTGGAATTTTTCAGCAATTGTCCGAGAAAGTACATGTATATGCCCATCGCCTATAATATGGACGACGTGAGAAAGGTGCTCTCTTACCCGGATATCAATACCGTGGGAGTGGAGATGATCGCCTCATCTGAGGAAGCGGAACTGTTCCGGGAAGAAAATGTCCGGTGGATCAGAGAACAGGGACTCTATCTCTGGGTCAACACCATCACCTTAAGCGGTCTGAAAGAGCATACGCTCTACGGCGGCCTGGATGATGACCGGGCTCTGAGAGAAGGCCCGGACAAATCCTGGGGCGTGCTGATGGACAGAGGCATCGACATCCTTCAGACGGACTGGCCTATGCAGATGAGAGAGTTTCGGAAAGAGAAGATAAACCGGTAGACCGCCTGTGAGTTCCGGGCCGTGAGACGGAACCGGTTTCATATTGCGCCTCCCTGAAAAGTGTGCTAAAATGTCACCAAAAAAAGTGACAAGAAATGAGAGGACGTTTATGATGAACATATTTTACCAGAGCACCAGAGGCGGGGAGAAGGAGGTAACCCCATCCCGGGCCATATTAAAAGGACTGGCCTGTGACGGCGGCCTGTTTATGCCTGACAGGATTCCGAAGCTGGATCTTTCCATGAGGGACCTGGCGGGAAGGTCCTACCAGGACACGGCCTATGAGGTGATGAAGCTGTTCCTCACGGATTTTACGGAAGAGGAGCTGAGATCCTGTATCGCAGGAGCCTATGACGACAAATTTGATACAAAAGCCATCGCCCCTCTCACCAAAGCCGACGGAGTTTACTATCTGGAACTGTTTCACGGCAATACCATCGCTTTCAAGGATATGGCCCTGTCCATCCTTCCCCATCTGATGACCACAGCGGCCAGAAAGAACCATATGGACAAGGAGATCGTCATCCTGACGGCTACCTCAGGCGACACGGGGAAGGCGGCCATGGCAGGCTTTGCCGACGTGCCGGGGACCAGGATCATCGTGTTTTATCCCAAAGACGGAGTCAGCAGGGTCCAGGAACTTCAGATGGTGACTCAGAAGGGGGATAACACGGCAGTTGTGGCTATCCACGGCAATTTCGACGATGCCCAGACAGGAGTAAAACAGATTTTTGCAGACAGGGAATTTGCAGAGGAGCTGGCAGAAAAAGGCTTTGTCTTCTCTTCCGCCAATTCCATCAATATCGGCAGGCTGGTCCCCCAGGTGGCCTACTATGTCTATGCTTACTGCCGGCTTCTTGATCAGGGAGAGATCGCTGACGGAGAAAGGATCAACGTGACGGTCCCCACAGGGAATTTCGGCAATATCCTGGCTGCTTATTTTGCAAAGCACATGGGAGTTCCCATTGACAGACTGATCTGTGCCTCCAACGACAACAAAGTGCTGTATGATTTCTTCCGCACAGGGACTTATGACAGGAAGAGGGATTTCCTTCTGACCATTTCTCCTTCCATGGATATCCTGATCTCCAGCAACCTGGAGAGGCTGATCTATCTGAGCACCGGCTGCGATGCCGAAAGGACCGCAGGCCTTATGGCCGATCTGACAGAAACAGGACAGTATACGGCCGATGAGGACATGAGACGTCAGATGGAAGATTTCCTGGGCGGTTTTGCCACGGAGCAGGAGGATCGGGAAGCCATCAGAAAGATCTATGAGGACACAGGCTATGTGCTGGATACCCACACAGGCGTGGCTGCGGCAGTATACGAAAAATACAGGAAAGATACGGGAGACGATAAAAAGACGGTGATCGCCTCCACGGCCAGCCCTTACAAGTTTGCCAGAAGCGTCATGGAGGCCATAGGGGACGGCAGGCTGCCAGAGGATGAGTTCGAAGTCATAGACCTTCTGTGCCGGATTTCCGGCACGGAAATCCCTAAAGCGGTAGAAGAGATCCGCACTGCGCCGGTCCGCCACAGCAGAGAATGCAGCCGGGAAGACATGAAAAAGACTGTGAAGGAAATTTTGGGGATGTAAGTCAAACATGAGCAATTTTTCCTTTTCAAATCTCTCAGAATGTTGTATACTTAAAACAAATGCAGGCCCGGCCTGCAGATGAATCACAATAAAAGAGATGGAGGGGTTTTGACATGTTAGTATCAGCAAGAGAAATGCTTGAAAAAGCGAGAGACGGCAAGTATGCAGTGGGGCAGTTCAACATCAATAATCTGGAGTGGACCAAAGCCATCCTGCAGACGGCAGAGGAATTAAAATCTCCTGTGATCCTGGGTGTATCAGAAGGCGCAGGCAAGTACATGACAGGATATAAGACCGTAGTCGGCATGGTCAACGGTATGCTGGAAGAGATGAAGATCACGGTCCCCGTAGCGCTTCATCTGGATCACGGCAGCTATGACGGATGCTTAAAGTGTATCGAGGCAGGATTTTCTTCCGTTATGTTTGACGGTTCCCACTATCCCATCGACGAGAACGTGGCCAAGACCACAGAGCTGGTAAAGATCTGCAAAGAGAAAGGCCTGTCCATCGAGGCTGAGGTAGGCTCCATCGGCGGCGAGGAAGACGGCGTCGTAGGTATGGGCGAGTGTGCGGATCCCAACGAGTGCAAGGCTATCGCGGATCTGGGTATCGATTTCCTGGCAGCAGGTATCGGCAACATCCACGGCAAGTATCCGGAGAACTGGCAGGGACTGAGCTTTGAGACTCTGGCAGCCGTTAAGGAGAAAGTAGGCGATATGCCTCTGGTTCTTCACGGCGGTACAGGCATCCCGGCAGACATGATCAAGAAAGCCATCAGCCTGGGCGTGGCCAAGATCAACGTAAATACAGAGTGCCAGCTGTCCTTCGCGGAGGCTACCCGCAAGTATATCGAGGCAGGCAAAGATCTTCAGGGCAAGGGATTTGACCCGAGAAAGCTGCTTGCTCCCGGTGCAGAAGCCATCAAGGCTACCGTAAAAGAGAAGATGGAGCTGTTCGGTTCCGTAGGCAAGGCGTAAAAATATAAAAAAACACTTGATTTTTTACTGGAAATGGTTTATCTTATCTAAGTAAAGAACAACGGCGTTCTCCTGGTTCTAAGGAGAACGCCATTTTTAATGTACGCGGGGCGGAAAGGAAATATGCCGCTAAAGCGGCCCGCCCCGGCACGGCGAGCAGGGGGAAAAGCCTCCCCTGCTCGATTGAAAACCCCAGACAACTTTATTTTCTTAAGCGGGGAGGAAGGAAAGATTATGAGTGAGGTTGTGAATGTAGCCGAGATCTTCGGCAGAAATGTGTTCAACGAGACGGTCATGAGAGAGTACCTGCCCAAAGGCGTGTTTAAAAAACTGAAGAAGACCATGGAGGACGGTGCGGACCTGGATCCGTCCATCGCGGATGTGGTAGCCCACGCCATGAAAGAATGGGCTATTCAGAGGGGGGCAACCCATTATACTCACTGGTTTCAGCCTCTCACGGGCGTTACCGCCGAGAAACATGATTCCTTTATCTCCGCCCCCAACGCAGAGGGAAAGGTGATCATGGAGTTTTCCGGCAAAGAGCTGATCAAAGGCGAGCCGGATGCCTCTTCCTTCCCTTCAGGAGGCCTGAGAGCCACTTTCGAGGCAAGAGGCTATACCATGTGGGACTGCACATCCCCGGCGTTTCTCAGGGAAGATGCCCTGGGAGTGACCCTGTGTATCCCCACGGCTTTCTGTTCCTACACCGGCGAGGCCTTGGATCAGAAAACCCCGCTGCTGCGCTCCATGCAGGCCATTGACGCACAGTCTCTGCGGATCCTGCGGCTGTTCGGCAATACCACAGCCAAACGGGTGGTTCCCTCCGTGGGGCCGGAGCAGGAGTATTTCCTCGTTGACCGGGCCAAGTATCTGCAGAGGAAAGATCTGATCTATGCAGGGCGTACCCTGTTCGGGGCCATGCCGCCCAAGGGTCAGGAGCTGGAAGATCATTATTTCGGAGCTATCAGGGAGAGAATCGGCGCTTACATGAAAGAGGTGAACCAGGAGCTGTGGCAGCTGGGCGTCACTGCCAAGACTCAGCACAACGAGGTCGCCCCGGCTCAACATGAGCTGGCTCCCATCTACGATCAGGCGAATCTGGCGGTGGATCACAACCAGATGGTCATGGAGACCCTGAAAAAGGTGGCGGGCCGCCACGGTATGACCTGCCTTCTCCACGAGAAGCCTTTTGCGGGGGTCAACGGTTCCGGCAAGCACAACAACTGGTCTCTGATCTCCGACGACGGGATCAACCTTCTGAACCCGGGAGAAACCCCCCATGAAAATATTCAGTTTCTTCTGGTGCTGGGCTGTATTATGAAAGCGGTGGATATCCATGCGGATCTTCTGAGAGAGTCTGCATCCGACGTGGGCAATGATCACAGGCTGGGAGCCAATGAGGCGCCGCCGGCCATCATCTCCATTTTTGTGGGCGAGCAGCTGGAGGATGTCATCGACCAGCTGTGCAGCACCGGAGAGGCCACTCACTCCAAGAAAGGCGGCAAGCTGCAGACAGGTATCGCTACCCTGCCGGATCTGGATAAAGATGCCACGGACAGAAACAGGACCTCCCCCTTTGCCTTTACCGGCAATAAATTTGAATTCCGTATGGTGGGTTCCGCGGACTCCATCGCTCCGCCCAATGTGGTCCTGAACACCATCGTGGCCGAAGCTTTCAAGGAGGCGGCCGATGAACTGGAGAAAGCCGACGACTTCCTCAGCGCCGTCCATGATATGATCAAGACTCTTCTGGCGGATCACAAGAGGATCATCTTCAACGGCAACGGTTACGCCGATGCCTGGGTGGAGGAGGCCGAGAGGAGAGGACTTCCCAATATTCGTTCCATGGTGGATGCCATCCCGGCTCTCACCACGGAGAAGGCGGTGAAGCTCTACGAGACCTTCGGAGTCTTCACCAGAGCAGAGCTGGAGTCCAGAGCCGAGGTAGAATACGAGGCCTACGCAAAAGCCATCAACATTGAGGCCAGAACCATGATGGATATGGCAGGCAAGCAGATCATCCCGGCGGTGATCAGGTATACCACTCAGCTGGCACAGTCTCTGAGCGCCGTAAAGGCAGCCTGCCCCGAGGCGGATATCAGTGTGCAGACAGAGCTGCTGACGGAGACCTCCGCCCTGCTCTCCGATATGAAGGTGGCGCTGGCCGCTCTGGAGGATCTGACTGCGGAGAGCGCCTCCGCCGAGGAGGGACGCATCCGCGCCCAGGCTTACCATGACAAGGTGGTTCCTGCCATGGAGGCCCTCAGAGCTCCGGCAGACAGGCTGGAGATGATCGTGGATAAGGAACTGTGGCCGTTCCCCAGCTATGGAGACCTGATCTTTGAAGTGTAAAGAAAATTGAAGTGTAAAGAAAACAGATAGATTTAGAGCCGGAATCCGTCAGAACAACCACGGATCCGGCTCTTCCCATAAGCATGGATGCAGCCTGATTTAATCCTCAGGGTACACCAGCCTCTCTTCTGTAATCTGCCCCAAAACCTCTTTTAAATACCTGTCAGCCAGATATCTGGTCATGGGCAGGTTCATATCCAGATAGTTGCCGCAGTCTTTTGCGGCAGCTCCGGGCACCTGGCCCTCAAAATCCCGCATAAACGTAAACATCTCCTTCATAAGAGGCACGATGTCCACGGACTCATAGTCTCCGGTCAGCAGCAGATAGAACCCGGTGCGGCAGCCCATGGGTCCGAAATAGAGAACCCGGTCTTTCCAGTCCTCCTGATTTCTCAAAAATGTGGCGCCCAGGTGCTCGATGGTGTGGACCTCTGCCGTGTTCATCACAGGCTCATAGTTGGGCCGTGTTATGCGGATGTCAAAGGTAGTGACCACCGTATCCCCGGCATGGTCCTTGCGGGACACATAGATTCCCGGCAGCAGACGCAGATGGTCAATGGTGAAGCTGGTAATCTTTTCCATATAATTGTTCCTCCAGACAGAATTCTTAACTGATACCAAGTATACCGGAAACAGATAAAAAACACAAGACTTGATCTGTCAGTAAGAGATGCGGAAGTAATCCAGATACTTTTTAAATCGGTCCTGGGCTGTGAGGATCGTATCTTTGAGATGGCCGTTTTCCCGTCCCCATTCCTGGATGCCACGGTAGTAAAACATTTTCAGATCATCCTCAATGATGAACGGGATGATGTCGTGATTGAGGCATTCTTTAAAGAGGATCAGACGGCCTATTCTGCCATTGCCATCCTGAAACGGATGGATCCGTTCAAACCGGACATGGAAATCGATAAGATCATCCAAAGTCCGGTTTTTCCTGCTGTTGTATGTCTTTAGCAGTTCCCCCATGGTTTTTTCCACTTCCTCCGGCAGCGCCGTCTCTCTGCCTCCCACCTCGTTGGGAAGTTTTTTGCAGCTGCCCACGGCAAACCATTCCTTTCGGCTGTCGCTGGTTCCCGTCTTCAGAATACGATGGAGTTCCTTTATGAAGTTTTCTGTCAGATTCTCTTTGGCCTGATCAATGGCCAGGTCCACGCAGCGGAAATGATTGACAGTCTCGATGATATCGTCCACATTGACGCTTTCGCCCGTGATCTCTATGGTATTGGTCTCGTAGATATAACGGGTCTGGTCATGGGTTAAGCGGCTGCCTTCCATATGATTTGAGTTGTAAGTCAGCTCAATCTGAATCTTGTGGTAGAGGCCGCCCTTTCTTCCAGCGCGTTTTTCACTTTTCAGAATATCCAAAAGACAGGGAAGAGCAGATTTTTTTTCTTCTGTTTTGGCTCCAAAATCATGTGTCATTACAGAACCTCCTGAACAAGAGATAGGTTTATTATACTTATTTTAAAGGAAAAATACAACGCCTTTTGGCTGTAGCCGGAAAAACGGTCTTGCGGCCGGGAGAAAAAATGTTTTTGATGGAAAAGAATCGAGGGAGGCGATAGGAGATGCTTCTGCTGCTGAAAGATCATTCGGTATTAAAAATATCTGAAAACGGGTTCTGTCAGATCCGGGACTTTGACAGACTGCCTTTTGCGCTGCGCAGGGAAAATATAACCTTCCCGGATTTTGTGGAATGGGTATCCAACCGGTCTCTGTCTGTGGGCAGAAGCCATGCCAAGGCAGTGTTAAATTCTCTGGGACTGTCCCAGACCAACCGGTATGCCGTATGTCTGGCCTGCCGGGGCGTAAGTCTGGAAGACGCATACTGGATCCGGCAGGAGGGAGATGAGAGATGCTGGAAGGATGTGAACCTGTTCCATAATGAACTGAGCCTTTTTCTGACAGAGCTGGCTTTGTCCGGAGAAAATACCCATCAGAACAGAGGGGAGAAGATGGTAAAATCACGGCTGTTCACCAGCGAGGACGTTTCTCTGGTGACGTTTGAGGAATTTTCCCTCTTCTGTGAACACTATGGTCTGAACCCCTATGAACAGGCTGTAAATATTGACAGCACTGCTTATCTCCGGATGCAGATCGGTGATTGTCTTTTAAATAATGATGACAGATACGGACAGAACTGGGGATTTTTCATGGATAACCATACAGGGAAGATGTCCTGCCCGGATTATCTGGAAGAGGACAGGTGGCAGCAGGTCCTGGCCAGGGCGCGGAGGCTGATGACAAGACAGGCGACGTAAATTAGTTCTTTCTTTCTCATTCCGGCATAAACATGGAAGGAGAAACAGAAGGGACTTTTGGTGCATGAAGGACTGGTATCAGTGTACGGGGGAGGAAGTTCTGGCCCGGCTGGAGAGCACAGGGCAGGGGCTGACGAAACGGCAGGCACAGGAGAGAAGAAAGCAGTTTGGCCCCAACGCTTTGAAGGAAGCGGGCAATAAACCGGTGTGGAGAGTATTTTTGGAACAGTTCCAGGACCTTCTGGTCATGATTTTAATAGGCGCGGCTCTGATTTCCATGGTGACGGACAATATGGAGAGCACGGTGGTGATCTTTGCCGTAATCACCCTGAATGCGGTCCTGGGCACGGTTCAGCATGAGAAGGCCAGAAAATCTCTGGAAGGCCTGAAGTCCCTGTCGTCCCCCCAGGCCGTGGTCATGAGAGACAGAGAGAAAGTCCAGATCCCGTCGCCGGAGGTAGTTCCGGGAGACGTGCTGTATCTGGAAAGCGGGGATCTGGCCGTAGCCGACGGGCGGGTTCTGGAGAGTGTTTCTCTCCAGGTGGATGAAAGTTCCCTGACGGGAGAGTCGGAGGCGGTCATCAAACAGAGCCGTCAGCTTTCCAGGGAGCTTCCCCTGGCCGACCGTACCAATATGGTCTACAGCGGCTCCCTCATAACCGGGGGCCGGGGCGTGATGGTGGTCACGGGAACGGGTATGGATACGGAGATCGGAAGGATCGCCTCCATGATGAGCGGCACTCAGGAGAAAAAGACGCCTCTGCAGATAAGTCTGGATCAGTTTGGAAGCCGTCTGGCGGCAGCCATCATGGTTATCTGCCTGGTAGTTTTCGTTCTGGGCATATACAGGGGAATGACCATGCTGGACTCTCTTATGTTCGCCGTCGCCCTGGCGGTGGCGGCTATCCCGGAAGCTCTGGGATCCATCGTCACCATCGTCCAGGCCATGGGAACTCAGAAAATGGCCCGGGAGCAGGCGATCATCAAAGATCTGAAAGCAGTGGAGAGTCTTGGGTGCGTGTCCGTGATCTGTACCGACAAGACAGGGACTCTGACTCAGAACCGGATGACGGTGGAACAGGTGGAACTGGACAAAAGACTGATGAGGCCGGAAGAGCTGGATCAGAAAAAAGATAGCCACAGACTTTTTCTGGAGATCTGCGTTCTGGCCAACGATGCCTGGATACCGGATGAGAGAGAGGCTGGTCAGAGGAGAGGAGAACCGACGGGGCGGCAGGGCAAGACCAGAGGCAGGGACTCTGCCGTATCCGGAGCAGGCAGTCCGGATTCCCGGCAGGAAGTGGGCGACGCCACGGAGCTGGCCCTCCTCCATCTGGCCCGGTACAGGGGTATGTCGGCGGCGGCACTGAGGAACCGGTTCCCCAGGGGAAGGGAGATTCCTTTTGATTCATCCAGGAAGATCATGAGTGTGGTCTGCCATATGCCCGAGGGTCCGACGCTGCTGGCAAAGGGGGCCATGGATGTGCTTCTTGAGAGAAGCACCCGGATCCTGGACAGAGGTGAGGTCCGTTCCATCAGAATGTCCGACAAACGGGATCTGTCCCGCCTCTCCGACAGCTGTTCCGAAAAAGGACTGCGGGTTCTGGCCATGGCTTACCGCCCTCTAAAAGGGGAGGCATCTTCGCTGAACGATTTCGGACTGGAGAAAGACCTGATATTTCTGGGCATGGCCGCCATGATGGATCCTCCCAGGCCCGAGGCCAGAGAGGCAGTCATGGCCGCCCGGCGGGCAGGGATCCGCCCGGTGATGATCACAGGAGATCACAAGGTGACGGCCATGTCCATCGCCAGGCAGATCGGTATCTTGAGAGACGGGGAACAGGCGGTGACGGGAGCCCAGCTGGATGCCATGGACAGCCGGGAACTGGAGACGAGGACCCAGGACATCAGCGTCTATGCCAGAGTGTCCCCGGAGCATAAGCTGCGGATCGTGAAGGCGTGGCAGGCAAAAGGGAAGATCGCGGCCATGACCGGAGACGGGGTCAATGACGCCCCGGCTCTGAAGCAGGCGGACATTGGGGTGGCCATGGGACTGACGGGGACAGAAGTGTCCAAGGATGCGGCCTCCATGATCCTGGCTGATGACAATTTCGCCACCATCATAAAGGCGGTGTCCAACGGCAGAAATGTGTACCGGAATATCCGCAACGCCATCGAATTTCTTCTGTCAGGAAATATGGCGGGTATTTTCTGTGTGCTCTACACTACCATAAAAGCTCTCCCCATGCCCTTTGTGCCGGTCCATCTCCTGTTTATCAATCTGCTGACAGACTCTCTGCCTGCCATCGCCATCGGCATGGAGCGGCCCGAGGGGGAGCTTCTGGACCAGCCCCCCAGAGACCCTTCACAGGGAATACTGACAAGGCGGTTTCTGAGAGATATCCTGATTCAGGGGGGATTGATAGCAGTCTGCACCATGTACGCCTACAGCGTGGGTCTGTCTCAGGGAGGCGCTGCCCTTGCCAGCACCATGGCCTTCGCCTCTCTGACTCTGGCGAGGCTGTTCCACGGATTCAACTGCCGCAGCGGACACTCTATTTTCTATCTGGGACTCTTCAGCAATCTCTATACGGTCATGGCCTTTGAGGCGGGAGTCCTGCTTCTGGCGGCGGTGCTCTTTGTGCCGGGACTCCAGGCGATGTTTGCGGCATCAGACTTAAAGCCGTGGCAGCTGGGGATCGTGGGACTCTGCGCTTTTCTTCCCACGGTGGTATTGCAGGCGTGGAAGGCGGTCAGAGAGATCCGCAGAAAGAGGAGGCGGTTTTAGAGATTTTTTCCCGGTTGCGTTTCCGGGAAAAATATGTTACGCTAACTATAACGTTGCCGAAAGAGATGATGAGCGGAGAATTGGCGCGGAAATTCCGTGTGATTCTCCGCCCTTTTTGTATCTGTTTCCGGTATGGGGGATTTACTAAGCACAGAGGAGGATTTTTTTATGGCAAAGTACGTGATGGCGTTAGACCAGGGGACGACCAGTTCCCGCTGTATTCTGTTTGACGAAAAAGGGGAGATCAGAAGCGTGGCTCAGAGGGAATTTACCCAGATCTACCCGGAACCGGGCTGGGTGGAGCATGATCCCATGGAGATATGGTCCTCCCAGTTCAGCGTGATGATGGCTTCCATGGCCAACATAGGAGTCCACGGGGAAGACATTGCGGCCATCGGCATCACCAACCAGCGGGAGACCACCATTGTGTGGGACAAAGCTACGGGAGTGCCGGTGTACAACGCCATCGTATGGCAGTGCCGGAGGACCGCGGATATGATCGACAGACTGAAAGCGGATGGCCTGTCAGACATGGTACGGGAGAAGACGGGACTCATCCCTGATGCCTATTTTTCCGGCAGCAAGATCGCCTGGATCCTGGAACAGGTCCCCGGCGCCAGAGAGAAGGCGGACAGAGGCGAGCTGCTGTTCGGCACCGTGGATACATGGCTTATCTGGAATCTGACCAAAGGAGAAGTTTTTGTCACTGACTACACCAATGCGGCCAGGACCATGCTCTTTGATATCCATAAGCTGTGCTGGGATCAGGAACTGCTGGATTATTTCAGGATCCCCGCCTCCATGATGCCTCAGGTAAAACCTTCCAGCTGTGTCTACGGCTACACTCACGGCTCCGTTCTGGCCGGCAGCGTGCCTATCGCCGGCGCGGCAGGAGACCAGCAGGCGGCTCTGTTCGGTCAGTGCTGCTTTGAATCGGGAGACGTGAAGAATACATACGGAACCGGCTGTTTTATGCTGATGAACACGGGGGAGAAGGCAGTCCGTTCCGACCACGGGCTTCTGACCACCATCGCCGTTGGCATGGAAGATCATGTGGAATATGCCCTGGAAGGCAGCGTGTTTGTGGCGGGAGCCGCGGTTCAGTGGCTCAGGGATGAGCTGCGGATGATCCGGACGGCAGGTCAGACGGAAGAGTACTGCAATGTGGTCCCCGACACGGCAGGAGTCTATGTGGTCCCCGCCTTTGCAGGCCTGGGTGCTCCCTACTGGAATCCTTATGCCAGAGGCACCATCGTAGGACTGACCAGGGGAGCCAGCAAGGAACATTTTATCAGAGCCACCGTGGAGTCTCTGGCCTATCAGGTCAGCGATCTTCTGGAAGCCATGGAACAGGATTCGGGGATCAATATGAGGGAACTGAAGGTAGACGGCGGCGCCAGCGCCAACGATTTCCTTATGCAGTTCCAGGCAGACCTTCTGGGATCCAGGATCGCAAGGCCTCAGTGTATCGAGACTACGGCTCTGGGCGCCGCTTATCTGGCGGGCCTGGCAGTGGGATACTGGAAAGACAAGAAAGATATCGTGAAGAACTGGCAGATTGATACATATTTTGACAGCAAAATTGACGGAGAGAAACGGGCGCAGCTTCTGAAAGGCTGGAAGCGGGCAGTCAGGTGCGCGCTGGCCTGGGGAGAGGATCAGTAACAGAATTTACCGGGGGCAGGAAGTGCTGGAGAGCAGCAGTCAGCTCCCGGCTTTAAAATTATACGGGAAAAGGGTGTCGTAGTCAGGCGCCCTTCCTTTCTCCCGTTTTTCTCAGCCCGTCGGCCTCATGAATCCATTTCCCGCTCTCCAGTACTGGGCCGCGAGAACGCTGGAGCCTCCTATGATTCCCATACAGAAGATCTGTAAAAATTTCTGTCCTTCACCATTGTAATTTTCATTTCTTCCATTCCCTTTCACTAAATAATTTAATAAATAATTTAAAATTTATCAATACTTGACGTATCCTGCCGAATATGGTAAGATAAAAAAAGATTAATAATTACCTGTGAGATGAGAGCAGCAAGGTGATTTATGGGGAGAAACCATAGATTTGCCTTGCTCTTTTTTTCGCCATTTACAGACTGGCAAAATGAGACAAAAAAGAGGCGGGGAACGGTTTTCATGCTTCAGGAGAAAGGAAGAGGTGAGAGGATGATAGATGGATTCCTGGCTGTGGCAGAAGGCTGGTCTACAGGGGCCATGATCATACGTATGGTCTCTGCTCTGGTCATCGGTACCGTCATCGGCATCGACAGAGCGATCAAACGGCGGGGAGCCGGGATCAAAACCCATACTCTGGTATGTCTTGGAGCAGCCCTGGTGATGATGACCGGACAGTACATAAAGATGAACTTTGAAGGCAACATGGACATCGCCCGTATGGGGGCCCAGGTGATCAGCGGCGTCGGCTTTCTGGGAGTAGGAACCATTATTGTAACAGGCAAAAATCAGATACGTGGACTGACTACAGCGGCAGGGCTGTGGGCATGTGCCTGTCTCGGCCTGGCAGTGGGGATCGGTTTTGTCAAAGGTGCGTTTATTACTCTGATCCTTGTGATGATCACATTAAAGGTTCTGACAAAGCTGGATTCGAAACTCCACATGTATGCCAAGGTATTCGATGTGTATGTAGAATTTCCAAATAACCAGAGCGTGTCCGAATTTATGGAAAGACTTCATAAGATGGAAGTGAAGATCTACAACATCGAGCTGAGCAAAAGCAAGATCAAAGGAGAAGGACCCAATGCGATCCTGTGCATCGAAGTAAACAGCCGCAGCAAGAGACGTAACGTCCTGGAAAGCATCCGGGGCATGGTGTGCGTAAAGTATATGGAAGTATTGTGACGGAGAGATCCTGCGTCTACAATCAATAAAAAGGAGAGACGATATGAGTGAACTGCAGTATGATGTAACGATTATTGGAGGCGGCGTGACAGGGGCCGCCGTGGCCAGAGAGCTGTCCAGGTACCAGCTGAAGACCTGTCTGGTGGAGCGGGCGGAAGACGTGTGTTCCGGAACCTCCAAGGCCAACAGCGCCATTGTACATGCCGGATATGACGCCGCCGTCGGTTCCGTTAAGGCGCGGTTTAATGTAGAAGGCAACCGCATCATGGGAGAGTTGTCCAGGGATCTGGATTTCGCGTTCCGCAGAAACGGCTCTCTTGTTCTGTGTTTCGCAGAAGCAGACCGTCCTGCCCTTCAGGCCCTCTATGAGAGAGGCGTGGCCAACGGGGTTCCGGATCTGAAGATCATAAGCGGTGATGAAGTGCGGGCCATGGAACCTAATGTGACCGATGAGGTGGTGGCAGCTCTTTACGCGCCCACAGGCGGGATCGTGTGCCCCTTCGGACTGACCATCGCTCTGGCCGAGAATGCCTGTGACAACGGAGTGGAATTCCGGTTCCTCACGGAGGTGACGGACATTAAGAAGATCGAAGGCGGCTATGAGCTGGCCGTCAGGGATCAGGCTGCCATCACTACCAGATACGTGGTCAATGCTGCCGGCGTCTATGCCGATGTGTTCCATAACATGGTATGCGGGGACAAGATCCATATCGTTCCCAGAAAAGGAGACTACTGTCTGCTGGATCAGGAGGCAGGAAAGCATGTGGACAAGACCATCTTCCAGCTGCCCGGCAAATACGGCAAGGGCATCCTGGTTGCCCCCACGATCCACGGCAATCTTCTGATCGGGCCTACAGCCGCGGATATTGATGACAAAGAAGGAACCTATACCACGGCGGCAGAACTGGCAGAGGCCACGAAAAAGTCCGCCATCAGCGTAAAGAATATCCCCTACCGTCAGGTGATCACTTCCTTCTCGGGACTCCGGGCTCACGAGACTCATGACGAGTTCATTATCGGAGAGAGCGCCGACGGATTCTTCGATGCGGCGGGTATCGAGTCTCCCGGTCTGTCCAGCGCGCCGGCTATCGGTATCTATCTGGCAGAGCTGATCGCCGAAAAAGCGGGAGCGGAGAAGAAAGCAGACTTTATCGCCACCAGAAAAGGGATTCCTCATGTGTCCGCCATGAGCAGAGAAGAGCGGGCGGCTCTGATCAAAGAGCGTCCGGATTACGGGACCATTGTGTGCCGCTGTGAAAACGTCAGTGAGGGCGAGATCGTGGACAGCATCCGCCGCACGCTGGGAGCCAGGTCCTTAGACGGGATCAAGAGAAGAGTCCGTCAGGGCATGGGACGCTGCCAGGCAGGATTCTGTACGCCCAGGACCATGGAGATCCTGTGCCGTGAAACAGGAATCCCCATGGAGAAAATCTGCAAAAACCAGCCCGGCTCTGAGATGATCACCGGAGAAGCATAGGAGGAAAAGGATATGACACATCATGATATCGTAATCATAGGCGGAGGTCCGGCAGGGTTATCTGCCGCAGCAGCAGCAAGAAAAGCCGGAATTCAGGACATCCTGATCCTGGAGCGCGACGGAGTACTGGGCGGTATCTTAAACCAGTGTATCCACAACGGTTTCGGACTTCATACCTTTAAGGAGGAGCTGACAGGACCGGAATATGCTGCCAGATATATCGCCATGGTAGAGGAGGAGAAGATCCCGTACAAGCTGAATACCATCGTGGCCGACATCAGCAGAGACAGAGAAGTTACGTATATCAACAAAAAAGAAGGACTGGTGACGATTCAGGCGGGGGCCGTGATCCTGGCTATGGGCTGCCGTGAGCGCCCCAGAGGAGCCCTGAACACTCCCGGATACCGTCCGGCCGGCATCTATTCGGCAGGAACGGCCCAGCGCCTGATGAATATCGAAGGCTACTGCGTGGGAAAAGAAGTGGTCATCCTGGGATCCGGAGATATCGGACTGATCATGGCCAGACGTATGACCCTGGAAGGCGCCAAAGTAAAGGTGGTAGCGGAACTGATGCCTTATTCCGGAGGACTGAAGAGGAACATCGTTCAGTGTCTCGACGACTACGGCATCCCCCTGAAGCTGAGCCATACCATTATCAATATCGAAGGCAAAGAGCGTCTGACAGGCATCACCCTGGCAGAGGTCGATGCAAACCGCAATCCTATCCCCGGCACCGAGGAACATTACTCCTGCGATACGCTTCTTTTGAGTGTGGGACTGATTCCGGAGAACGAGTTGTCCAAAGGTGCAGGTGTATCCATGAACCGGGTCACCTCAGGCCCCAATGTAGACGACCGTCTGGAGACCGAGGCTGAGGGCATCTATGCCTGCGGCAACGTACTCCATGTACACGACCTGGTTGATTTCGTGTCACAGGAGGCGGCCCTGGCAGGAGAAAATGCCGCCGCCTATGTGAAGAACGGAAAGGCTGCCTCCACAGGCCGGAGAGTTCCCCTGATGGCGGAGAACGGAGTCCGCTATACGGTTCCTCAGGTTCTCAATGTAGACACCATGCAGGATACGGTGACCGTGCGTTTCCGCGTGGCCGATGTCTATAAAGACCGTTATATTGCCGTATACTACGATGACAAACTGATCTCCAGAAAGAAGAAAAAGGTTCTTGCCCCCGGAGAGATGGAGCAGGTAGTCCTGAAGAAGAGCAGCTTTGCGGATTATCCGGAGATCGGCCGGATCAAAATTTGTACGGAGGTGGAATGATGGAAGTAAGGAATCTGATCTGTATCGGCTGCCCGCTGGGCTGCCCTGTGACAGTGACCATGGAGGGAGAGGATATCCAGGTAACAGGCAACACCTGTCCCAGAGGAGCAGATTATGCCAGGAAGGAAGTGCTGAGTCCTACACGTATCGTGACCTCCAGCATCCGTGTCAATGACGGTGTGATCGCCAGAGTGTCCGTAAAGACGAAAAATGATATCCCCAAATCCAAGATCTTTGAAGTGATGGATGAGATCCGCAATACCCGTGTGGATGCTCCCGTGACTATGGGCCAGGTCCTCATAAGCGACTGTGCAGGGACCGGAGTGGAGATCATCGCTACGAAGAGCGTAGAACGCGTATAATCACGGCTGATGTCCGGCCTGCCGCTCCCCTTGACTGCGTTCCGTGCAGAAGGCAGGCCGGGCGGCTGTGACTGCCCATATCAGATTTCGGTTTCCCGGCAGCAGCGGCCCCCCCTAGGCACTGCTGCTATGGGATGCCGGAGAAAACAAGAACAGAAAGGACTAACGTGGATAAAAAAACAAGAACTGACGGAGAGAGTCAGGATCAGAAAAGGACCGATCTGCTGAAACAAATCGGTTTATTTGTGTTGGATATGGACGGCACATTTTATTTAGGAGACCATGTGATCGAAGGCGCGCTGGAATTTGTCCGCTATGTGGAAGGGACAGGGCGCAGAGTTTTGTTCTTCACCAATAATTCTTCCAGATCGCCCAGGGCTTATATGGAACGTCTGGCGGCCATGGGCTGTCCCATCGGGAGAGACCAGATCATGACTTCCGGAGATGTGACCATCGCATATCTGAAGACGGAATATCCGGAAAAAACCGTATATCTTATGGGAACTCCGGCTCTGGAAGAGAGCTTTCTGGAGGAAGGGATCCGTCTGTGGAAGGAAGGAGAGCCCCGGCCCGAGGTGGTGGTCGTGGGATTTGACACCACGCTGACCTACGAGAAACTGGACAGGGCATGTACTTTTATCAGGGAGGGTTCCATATTTCTGGCGACCCACCTGGACATCAACTGCCCCGTGGAAGGCGGTTTTATGATCGACTGCGGATCCATCTGTGCCGCTATAGCTCTGTCCACTGGAAAAGAACCCAGATACTTGGGTAAACCCTTCAGAGATACCGTAGACATGATACTGCTTCATACAGGAGAAAAGAGAGAACGGGTGGCATTCGTAGGCGACCGGCTGTATACGGATGTAGCCACCGGAGTGGACCACGGCGCCAACGGTTTTCTGGTGCTGACGGGGGAGACGAAACTGGAAGATCTGGAAAATTCCAGAGTACAGCCGGATGCGGTCTATGAGTCTTTGGGGGAGATGAAAGAACTGCTGGAGCGCACGGAAGAGTCTTAAGGCCGTTTGTATTCAAAGGCATACTCCAGAAAGCGGATCATGGCTTCCCCGTGGTCCGTGTAGGAAAACACCATAAGGCAGTGAGGGGCAGTCTGGCCGGAGGCTGCCTTTTTTGTGAAGCGGGAGCCGTCCAGACTGACGGCACAGGCCTTTTCTGCCCCGTCAGGGCCCTGGCCGTAATAGAGCTGATCCTTCAGGAGAGCGAGGAGATGGTCGGGAAGAAATTCTTCCAGATCCATCAGGGGGAAGCTATGGCTGTAGTATTCGGCCAGATCCGGCGTGGTGACCAGAAAATCCAACTCTCTGGCAGAGATATAGGCCATGATCTTTCCCTGGCTTGCCGTGTGATAGTCAAAAGAGGAACCAGGCTCTACATAGAGGCTGTCGTCAAAGATCACCTGCTGATCAGGAGTCAGTTCCAGCTCTGCGGAGAAATCCCTGGCGATGGTTCCGGCAGGAAACAGATTTTCATCGTCATTGGTGAAGAAGCCTTCCAGAACTGTCTCCCGGCGGGTCTGCAGCCAGGCATCCCTGATAAAAAAGCCTGCAAGGCACAGGCACAGAAGGATAAACGCATACCCTCTGTAATAATCCAGGACAAACCGGACCTTCTGCCGGAAGGGGAGTCTCTTAAGTGTCTGTCGGTCCTGGATAAAACTTTGTCTGATCTTATCTGAAAATTTCATAAAATATCTCCTTGTTCTGGAAGATTGTGTTATACTGTAACAGAAATATTATCATTTATCTGAAAAAGGACGGCGGTTATGAATCAGTTATTTAATCCGGAAAACAGGTTTTGGAGCTTTATGAATAAGATCACGGATGTGTTTTTTATCGGCATCCTGTGGTTTTTATTCTCCATCCCTGTGATCACCATAGGAGCGGCTACGACGTCGCTGTATCAGTTTACCCTGAAACAGACCGATGATGAGGAAGGGTATGTATGGAAAAGTTTTATAAAGGCCTTCGGCAGAAATTTCAGACAGGCCACTGCCCTGTGGCTGATCCTTCTGGCCGTGGGAGGATTTCTGGCTGCAGATATGTGGGCCTGTATGCAGATTACGATCCCGGGTCCGGTCCGGCTCCTGTGCTTCGGCGTGCTTCTGTGCCTGAGCCTGGTATATGTCCTGACGGCACAGTATGTATTCCCCATTCTGTCCAGATTTTATCTGCCGGTGAAGACGATCCTGTCACACAGCTTTATCATGGCCATGGGCAATCTCTATGTGTCCGTCACCATGCTGGTGATCCATCTCCTCTTCGGAGTCCTGGCATACCATATCACCGTGCTCTTTCCTGTATTCATGGCTCTGTCCGCCTTTGTCAATTCCTACTTTTTCCGCAATGTGTTCGGAAGATATCAGGAAGAAGACGGGCAGGACAGCGGTCCGGCAGAGGAGTGAAGAGGTTCTGCCGGACTGTTCCCGACTCATGGCGCCGGTGTGTTCATGATCCGGCGGGCGGACTGTCCGGTACCTGCTCCGCCCTGTCTTTGTCTGTCCGGGCGGGACCGGTGGTGCTTCCGATAACCATATTGCTCTGATATTCTACCCGCGTGATGGCGTTCTCGTCTGTAAATTCTGATTGTCCCCTGAGCTTTTCCGACAACAACCGCACACTGCTCTTCCCCCGCTCTATGATGGCATGCTCAATAGTGGTCAGATCAACACCGGGGAAACGGGAGGGATAGATATTGTCAAAGCCGCAGAGGCTGATGTCTTCGGGGATGCGCTTTCCCGCATCGATGAGGGCTGCCCGGACTCCGTAGGCCACCATGTCGTTGATGGCCACGATGGCCGTGACATGAGGAGCTTCTGACAGACATTTCCGTGTAAGGGAATAACCTACCTCATGTTCCACTCCGGTGACATACAGTTCCTTGTGGGAAGACACATCCTGACTGTAGATGGTGACGGTCCCCGCAGGACAGCGCCTTGCATATTCGTCTTTCAGGCCGTCGCACCGCTTGACGCGGGAAGAATGTTCCCCGTTTAAGGTGGTGGAGATATAGGCCACATGTCTGTGTCCGAGGCCGATGAGATGGGAAGCCAGAATCTGTCCTGCAGAATAATTATTCACATCCACAGTGTCCAGATTCAGGCTGCAGGCCCGGTCTCCCACGGCCACCATGGGCACATGCCTGCTGACCTCTTCCGCCAGTTCGGGCTGCTGGGGAATCATGGAGAAAATGACGCCGGAAAACTGAGGCTCCAGGGACATCTCCAGGATCTCCCGTTCGGCGGCCTTATCCCAGTAAGTAGTAAAGATCATGGTCATATAACCCCTGAGTCTGGCTTCCTGTTCCATACTCTGGATCAGAGTGGAATAATAAGGATTCATCAGGGAAGGGCAGACGATCAGGATCGTCTCCCGGGGGTTCTTGTGACGCTGCTGCCGCTTGGGCAGATAACCCATCTGACGGCTGGCCCGGTAAACATTCTGGATGGTCTGTTCCGTAAAACGAGACAGATTTCTGCCGTTAAGAATCATGGAGACGGATGCAGGGGAAACCCCTGCGGCGGCAGCAATATCCTTGATAGTTGGTTTTTTCATTTTGAGTCCTCCTGAGGTGTTGCCGGTCTTCTGTGAATAGATTTTAACATTATTTAGCACAAAAATCAACAATAAAAATGAAGAAAACCAATGGGAACAGGCGAGATTTGTGTAGAAAATATTTAAAAGTAAAAAAAGTATAAGGATATTATTGACAAATAGCACAAAACTATGGTAATTTTAATATACATGAAACGACAGATATACAAAAATACTGTTAAAAAGTATTTTAATGCGCGCTTAAAATACCGGTAAAAAGTTTAACAGTATTTACTAATGCTTCAACAACATTTCACGGACAAAGATGATTGGAGGAAAGTTTCTATGAAGAAAATGTTAGCACTTGTGTTGACGGCAGCGATGACCTGCGGTTTGATCAGCGGCTGCAGCGGCGGCGGCTCCACGGGAGGCGGATCCACAGGCGGCGGCTCTACAGGCGGCGGTGCAGCACAGCAGACTACGGCGGCTCCTGCGGGAGGCGGATCCTCAGGAGAGACCCAGGCTGCAGCTCAGGAGACTGCGGCAGTGGATGCATCCATGTATGAGGTGACTGAACCGATCACCATCCAGTGGTGGCATTCCCTGGAGGCTCAGTACAGCGATGTAGTGGATCAGGTAGTGAATGATTTCAACAGCTCTCAGGATCTGATCACCGTAGAACCGGTTTATGTGGGAAGCTACGGTCAGGTAAACGAGGCTCTGGTGGCGGCTCACGCGGCAGGAACCGGACTTCCGGCAGTGACAGTAGCCAATACTCCGTATGTGGCCGAGTACGGCGCCGGCGGACTTACGGAAGTGCTGGATCCTTATATTCAGGCCACAGGCTTTGATATCGACGACTTCGGAAAAGGCCTTGTAGATGCATCCAGTTATAACGGACAGCAGGTTTCCCTTCCTTTCCTCATCTCCACTCAGGTAGTGTTCTACAACAAGACCATGGCAGATGAACTGAAGGTCACCATTCCGGAGAAGTGGGATGATATGGATTCTTTCCTGGAGGCTGTTTCCGTAGTGAACAACGGGACCACAGAGCGTTACGGAACCATTATCCCCGGATGGGATCAGTGGTATTTTGAGACCTTCTACCTGAACAACGGCGTGAACCTGATCAACGACGATCAGATCTCCACCGATCTGGACAACGAGGCAGCAGTAGGCATCGTAAACAAGTTCAAAGAGTGGTGTGACAAGGGTTATATCTACTGGGCCAACGGAACAGACGCTTCTTCCATCATGAGACAGAACTTCATCGATAAGAAGGCATTCTCCGTTATGCATACCAGCTCCATGTACAAGCTGTATACCGACAAGTGTGATTTCGAAGTCGGTATGGCATGGCTTCCCGGAGGGGAGACCAAGAATCAGGAGATCGGCGGCTGCGTACTGCTGATCCCGTCCAAGAACGACCAGGCGACCAAGAATGCGGCATGGCAGTTCTTAGCTTATCTTTGCAGCAAAGACGTAAACATGACATGGGTGAAAGGAACCGGATACATGCCTACCAGAAACTCCGTGCTTCATACCGAAGAAGGCGTGAAATTCCTGGAGGAGAAACCGGCATTCCAGTGTATCTTTGACAACCTGGATCTGATCAATCCCAGGATCCAGCATCCCGGCTGGAACCAGCTGGCCACCATCTGGAAGAACTACATGGCAGAGATCATGATCGAGGATGTAGATATTCCCAGCAAGATCGAGGACATGGTGGAAGAGATCAACGAGGTTCTTGAGGATTCATAAATTCATGACAGCTTATAAGCGGCCTTCGGTATCACTGCCGAAGGCCGTATTTCAAAAGGAGGCGTTAAGGTGGAGAAAAAATCATTCATAAAACCAAGAACCATGTCGGCCATCAAGGATTTTGTATGTGTTCTTCCGGCCCTGGTGTTTCTTGGTATTTTTACTTACTACCCCATCTGCAAGCTGATCCAGATCAGCTTTACGGACTGGAACTTATTAAATGAGAGATGGAATTATGTGGGTCTGAAAAACTGGATCTGGCTGTTCAACGGCTCCGGTACCAAGCACCTTTTGAACTCTCTGAGAGTCACAGTGCTGTACTCCATCGGTGAGCTGACCATCACGCTGCTGGGCGGACTGCTCTTCGCGCTGATCTTCGGACGGCTGAACAAGTCGTTTTCCATCATGAGAGCCATCGTGTTCATGCCCAAATATGTGGCCATGTCTTCCGCGGCAGTGGTCTTTTTATGGATTCTGAACACGGATACCGGTATTCTCAACTATCTGCTCAACTGTGTGGGACTGCCGTCTGTAGACTGGCTGGGCAACCGTAATACGGCCCTGATCTCCGTGCTTATGCTGACCGGGTGGAGGGCTATCGGATACGGAATGATGATCTACCTGTCAGCCATGATCGGGATTTCCAGAGATTACTATGAGGCGGCATCTTTGGACGGAGCCACGGCGGCGCAGAGCTTTTTCAAGATCACTCTGCCCATGCTTTCTCCGACTACCCTGTTTTTGTTTGTCACCACATTTATCTCTTCCATGAAGGTATTCCAGTCCGTAGATATCCTGACATCCGGCGGTCCTTACCGCGCCACGGAGGTGTTTGTGTATACGATCTACAAGTATGCCATGGAAGATTTCCGTATGGACAGAGCTTCCGTAGTTGCGATTGCATTCTTTGTACTGCTTCTGATCGTTACGGCATCTACCTTTAAAGTTTCCAACCGCAGCGTACACTATGATTCTTAGAGGAGGCAGATATGAGCAAAACCACCAATAGCCATCTTGAGCGGCAGATCGCTGCTCAGAGAAAGAAGAAGATTGTTGTCGCCGTACAGTACACTCTGGCGATCATCATCACGCTGATCGTGATCTTTCCGCTGTACTGGATGATCTCCTCCTCAGTGAAATCTCAGGATGAGATCCTGCTTTTAAAGCCGACTCTGTGGCCCCATGAGATTCATCTGGAAAACTATGTCAATGTGTTCAACAGGGTGAATTTCGGCAAATACTATTATAATACCATTGTCATGACGGCAGGTATCTTAAGTTCCCAGATCATCACCGGCGTGTTTGCCGCCTATGGCTTTTCCAAGGGAAAGTTCAAAGGTCAGAACGCGTGCTTCATCTTTGTGCTGGGCGCTCTGATGATCCCTCTGCAGGTTACCTTTATCCCTATCTTCATCATGTGCGCCAACTGGGGTCTGTCTGATACCTTTATGGGACTGATTCTTCCGGAATGTATCTCGCCTTACTACATATTCATGCTGAGGCAGACCTTTATGGCCATTGATGACAGCTACATCGATGCGGCCAAGGTAGACGGACTTGGAAGAGTGGGGATCATCACCAAGATCCTGACGCCCATGTGTAAGTCCACTCTGTTTACCACAACCCTGGTAACCTTTACCAGCGGTTGGAACAGCTACTTCTGGCCCAAGATCATCGCCAAAAACGAGCGTAGAAGAGTTCTGACCGTAGGTCTGGCACAGCTGAAAAACACCTTTGCCGGCCAGGCTACCATGAACAACCATGAGATCATGGCAGGTGCGGTTATGGCCATCCTGCCCGTAGTGGTTATGTTCTTTGTTTTCCAGAAATACATGCTGACCGGTTATTCCAAAGCTGCTATGAAATAGGTTCGGGTCAAAATTTTGAAAAATTGAGAGAGGACACAAAATGAAAGTAATAGCGCACAGAGGTTACAGCGGAAAATACCCGGAGAATACCATGCTGGCGTTTCAGAAGGCAGAGGAGGCCGGGACAGACGAGATTGAACTGGATGTTCAGCTGACAAAAGAAGGAACAGTAGTAGTCATCCATGACGAGAAGATCGACAGGACCACCGACGGCACCGGCTTTGTGAAGGATTATACCTATGAAGAACTGAAGAAGTTCAACGCTGCCGTTTTATTTCCGGAGGTCACCGGTTTTCAGCATATCCCTTCCTTTGAGGAGTACTGTGCATGGGCCGCGACTACAGAGCTGACCACCAATATTGAGATAAAAACAGGCCGGTATTATTATGAGGATATCGAGAAAAAGACGATAGAGATTGTCCGTAAATACGGCCTGGAGAAGAAGGTGATGTTCTCATCATTCAACCATCTGTCCCTTCTGAAGGTGAAAGAGCTGATGCCGGAAGTGGAGTGCGGCGCTCTCCTCAGCGAGATCGGACTGGGCAATGCCGGATACTACTGCCACAGCTATGGCTTTGAATGCTATCATCCTGGATTTGACGGTGTTACAGATGAGATCGTAGCCGGTTGTAAGAAATATGGAATCAAGATGAATGTGTGGACCATCAACACTATGGACCAGCTGGAGAAGCTGGAAGAGTGGGGATGCGATGGAGCCATCACCAACTATCCCCAGGTGTGCAGAGCCTGGAAAGAGTATAAAAAGGAAGTAAAGAGATGAGAATCAGAAGATCTATCCGCTGCCTGACGGCGGGGATCCTGGCAGCTCTGTATCTTGCAGGCTGTGCGGGGAAGGCGGGCAGCGTATCGGAAACAGTGCCGGAGACCACGGCGGCACAGACAGAAACTGCGGCAAAGGCCAGCGAGGCGGAAGAGACCACGGCCCTGCAGCAGGAAACCGTACAGGAGACCTCTGCTGCCGGGACAGGCCAGACACAGGCGGCAGATGGCACGGATTCCGACGTCGACCGCTATGAAGAACTCCTGGACCACAGCGGCGATGAGGGGAAACTGGTTGTCTATTTCCTGGATCTCCAGGTGGAGGGTGCCCCGGAAGAGGTATCGGGGGATTCCAGCATCCTGATTTCTCCTGACGGAAAGGTGATGCTTCTCGATGCAGGCCACACGGATTCCTCGGACATCGTGGTAAAGGTTCTCAAAGACATGGGAATTGAGAAGATCGACTACCTGGTAGCTTCTCATCCTCATATCGACCACATCGGAGGAGTACCGGCGGTGATGACTGAGTTCCCTGTGGAAACCGCTTACCGGTCTTATGTGGAATATACCACTCAGACCTATCAGAATTACGTCAATGTTTTAAAAGAGAAAGGCACTGAGGTCGTGTTCCTGAAGACAGGAGATACCTTCTCCTTTGGGGATCAGGTTCAGGTGGAGGTGTTGGGACCCGATGAGGAGATCGTCTATCCCGACGGATTTCCGGATAACAGCACCCAGTTCCTCAACAACAATTCGCTTCTTTTAAAGTTTACATATGGCGGGAGTACGGCTTTGTTCGGCGGGGATCTGTACGTATCCCAGGAGAGAGATTATATCGATCAATATGGAGACGCTCTGAAAGCAGATCTTGCCAAGGCCAATCATCACGGTAAGAATACATCGAACCTGAAGAAATGGATCAAGACCGTCAGTCCTCAGGTGGTGGTGGCCATGGGCGATGTTATGGGCAGCATGGATGTATATAATAATTATGTGAAAGAAGGGGCTGAATTCCACCTTACTCTGTATGACGGGATCGTCAAGGTGGTCCTGGATGATCAGGGCGGCTGTGAGGCCGTGGATCAGCATGACAGCTGGATGAACTGACCGGTATGAGAGACAGAAGCAGCAGACAGAAAAGCAAGAATGCTTTTTTGCCTGCTGCTATTTGATTTTCCCGACAGATTGGTGTATGATAGGGGAAGAATATGGGAGGGAATGGATTTTGAAGTTAGAAGATATTTTTGAATCTTCTCCGGTGATCACGGCAGTGAAAGACGACTGCGGTCTGGAGCACGCCATGGAGAAGGATTGTGCAATCGTATTTATTTTGTACGGAACCGTATGCAGCATTTCAGGGATTGTGGACAAGGTGAAGGAACATGGAAAACTGGCTATCGTTCATGTGGATCTGATCCTGGGTCTCAGTTCCAAAGAGGTGGCCGTAGATTTTATCAGGGAGAATACCAGGGCCGACGGCATCATCAGCACCAGGCCCGGGCTGGTAAAGCGGGCCATGGAGCTGGGACTTATCGGCGGACAGAGGGCGTTTCTCATAGATTCCATTGCACTGGAGAATACCAGAAAACAGCTGGCGGCTTTTCAGCCGGATTTTATGGAGATTATGCCTGGTATGATGCCTAAAATTCTGAGGCAGATCAGGGAGATCACATCGGTTCTTCTGGTAGCAGGAGGACTCCTGTCTGATAAGCAGGACATCATGGCTGCGTTTCAGGCCGGAGTAGACGCAGTATCTACAACAAAGGAAGACTTGTGGGAGGTTTAGGAAGCGGAAGATGAAGATTTTGACGTATGAAGTGGAAGGAAGGATCAGACTGGGCATCTGGAACAAGGAGGAGACCTGGATCTATCCGGTAGAAAGCTTCGGTATGGAATACCGGCAGATGCAGGAGGTGATCCGCGGCATCAGCGAGTCGGAGATCCAGCTTTTGAACCACATGGCTGCCAAGGATCCATATGAGATCCGGGGCGCAGTGCCGACCGAGAATGCCAGGATTCTTGCCCCCATCCTGAAGCCTGGTCAGGATGTGATCTGCCTGGGGATCAATTATATGGCTCATGCAGAGGAGTCGGCCAGGTATAAGAAGGAAGCTTTTGGGGGAGAACGCCCCCATGCCATCTATTTTTCCAAACGGGTAAACCGCTGTACCGGTCCTGACGAAGGGATTCCTGCTCATGCGGATATGGTGGACAGTCTGGATTATGAGGCAGAACTGGCAGTGATCATAGGGCGGGATGCCGCACGTGTGTCAAAAGAGGATGCGAGAAAGTACATATTCGGATATTCTGTGGTCAATGATGTCAGTGCCAGAAATGTACAGACCCGTCATAAACAGTGGTATTTCGGCAAAAGCCTGGATGGATTTTTCCCTATGGGGCCCTGTATCGTCACGGCGGAGGAGATCAGCTATCCGCCCCGTCTGGCTATCCGGTCCTATGTCAATGGGGAATTGAGGCAGAACAGCACCACGGACCTTCTGATTTTTGATATTGACCACGTGATCAGCGAACTGTCTCAGGGCATGACTCTGGAGGCGGGAACTATTATCGCTATGGGAACACCGGCAGGAGTGGGCATGGGATTTGATCCGCCCAGATTTTTGAAAGTCGGAGATCAGGTGTGCTGTGCTATCGAGAAGATCGGGAAGATCAATAATCCTGTTGTGTGACAGAAAAGAGGGACATCTATGGATCGGCAGATTTACTTAAGAGGAGTCAAACAGGGGATTCCTGTGGGACTGGGATATTTTGTGGTGTCATTCACCATTGGCATCGCGGCCAGGAAAGCCAGCCTGACAGCTTTTCAGGCGACGGTCATGTCTCTTACGAACCTGACATCGGCAGGGCAGTTTGCCTCCTTTGCCCTGATCGCCTCAGGGGCGCCTTATGTGGAGATGGTTATCTCGCAGGCAGTGATTAATCTGCGGTATTGTCTCATGTCCTGTGCCCTGTCTCAGAAGGTGGACAGCCGTCTGCCCATGCATCACAGGCTTTTTATGGCTTTCGGAGTCACGGATGAGATCTTCGGGCTCTCCATCTCCCAGAGAGGGAAACTGGATCCCTGGTATACTTATGGGGTCATGAGCGTGGCTGTTCCCGGATGGTCTCTGGGAACTCTTGCGGGAGTTCTGTCAACAGGCGTACTGCCCCGGACCTTTCTCAACGCCATGAATATGGCACTGTACGGCATGTTTATCGCCGTGTTCATGCCTGCGGCCAGGGAGGATAAAAAGCTGCTGCCGGTGATTTTCTTGTCCATGGCTCTCAGTACTCTGCTGCAGGTGCTTCCCTGGTTTGACTTTATCTCGTCAGGGATGAAGATCATCTTGCTGACTCTGGTGATCTCTATGGGAGCTGCCGTGATCATGCCGGTGCCGGAGGAGGAGCTATGAGAAACTACATGTATATTCTGGTGATGGCGGTAACCACCTATATGATCAGGGTGATTCCGCTGACACTTCTGAGAAAGGAGATCAAAAACAGGACCTTCCGCTCTTTTCTCACTTATGTGCCTTATGTGACCCTGTCAGTGATGACGTTTCCGGCCATACTGGAATCCACAGAGAAGCCCTGGATCTCTTTCGTGGGCTTTGGAGCTGCCATGGTCATGGCATACTGCAGAGTAAGTCTGTTTGCGGTATCTATGGGCAGCTGTCTGCTGGTGTTTCTGCTTCAGTTTTTATAGAGTGTCATGGAAGACCCGGTTGTCAAAAAGCCGGGTATTTGATAGAATGATACAGGGACGGAGGATGATGTGACCCATAAATAAGAAGGTACATATAACTCTCAGACCTGAAATCATGATAAAAACAGCAGGAAGGGGATCTGTGATTATGAGTAATCCAATCGTAACTATTACCATGGAAAACGGCGATGTGATGAAGGCGGAACTGTATCCGGAAACGGCACCCAACACGGTAAACAATTTTATCAGTCTTGTGAAGAAGGGGTTTTATGACGGCCTGATTTTCCACAGAGTGATCAGTGGTTTTATGATTCAGGGCGGCTGCCCGGAGGGAATCGGTACGGGAGGACCGGGGTATACGATTAAAGGAGAGTTTTCCCAGAACGGATTTGAGAATAATCTGAAGCATGATCCGGGAGTTCTGTCCATGGCGCGGTCCATGGCTCCTGATTCTGCCGGTTCTCAGTTTTTTATTATGCATAAGCGGGCGCCTCATCTGAACGGAGCCTATGCGGCTTTCGGAAAGGTGACGGAAGGCATGGATATCGTGGATAAGATTGCGGAGGTCATGACAGACTACAGCGACCGGCCCATGAAAGAACAGAAGATCCGGTCCATAACCGTGGATACCTTTGGAGTGGAGTATCCGGAACCGGAGACCAGCCTCGGATAGGAAATGGGTTCCCGGACCGGGAAAACAGATGGTGCGGGACAGCGGCAGTCTGTGGAAGCAGAGAAGACAGGAACATGACGAGAGAGTATGAGATCATTACAGAAGGACAAGTTCATAAAGTAGTAGTATCTGACGACAGAGAGGCTATCCTGGCCGCGAAAGCAGCCGGGACAGCCTCTGTTGAGGTACTGGGGGAGGGCGGTTCCTCGTTTCTGACCGCATATGCGGTGGAGAAGGAGGAGGATGTGAGCCGGGAATACCTGGAGCAGGTAGTCAGACGGCATCTGGGTCTTCCATGGGAGATCCTCAAGACCTGCAGACTCCTGATCCGGGAGTTCTGTCCGGGAGACGAGGCACAGGTGCCGGAGGAGCCGGAAGACGGCGAGGGAGACCGGGTATTCCGGAGCAGGGATCTTCTGGAGGCCTATATCCGCAGTCAGTACGGATTTTGGGGATATGGTATCTGGGCATTGACGGAACGGGAGACCGGAGCCATCATAGGAAAAGCGGGAGTCACGAACCTGGAATGGGGATCGAAGGAAAACGGAGAAGAAGAGGCTCTGGAGCTGGGGTATCACATCTTCCGCCCGTGGCGCGGGAGAGGGTATGGGACAGAAGCCTGCGAAGGAATCCTGTCATGGTGTGCGGCCCGGGGGAATATGCCTGTCTACGCAAAAACGGATGCCTCCAACGAGGCATCCGCGGCTTTGCTGAAAAAACTGGGATTCCGCCTTACAGACCAAAGATATACCGAACCAGGGCAACGGCATAATCTGTTTGTCCGGAATTATTGACAATGCCCAGGTTGGCGGCCTCATCTGACAGATGCATGAGATCGGCCAGAGACGTGCCGCTGATGTCGACGGATACGGATACAGACCGGCCGGTGCTGTCCGGTGCGGTGCGGAGACGGTCTTTTACTGCCGAGAGAACATCCGGAGGCAGGATCTGCTCCAGATCGGCCATACCGTCCAAGGAGGCATAGTGATCCATGCTCTCTGCATCCGCCATGATGACATCCAGATCTCTGGTGGCTACCAGGGCCGAGATCTTGGCCATAGAGGCGTAGCTGTACTCTGTGGCATCGTCGCCGTAGGAAATATACATAGATTCCACATAGACCGGCTGCTTTTTGCCGAATCCCATATGGTTAAAAAAATCCTGTTCCAGGGGGGCAGTGTCCAGTTCCTGAGAGGAGCGGTTGTTGATGATGACGCAGTAGAGCCCCGGGTCGATAGAAGCGTTGCGGACAGAGGTGATGACGACGCTGACGAGCAGGATAAGCACCAGCACGGCTCCGATGTGAAATTTGTAGTATTCCCAGATGTACCAGAGCTTGTCCTCCAGGGACATCTCTTTCATCTTCTGTCTTTCGGTGCGGACCTCTTCTTTTAATTGATCTTTCAATGATGACATGGTTCTTCCTCGTTTCTGGATACCATCCGCGGACGGGAGTATGGACTCCTGGCCATGGAGGCTGGGATGAATGATTTTTATAGAGTATAACACACTTTGCCATGAGCCGCAAGGATCCCTGGATCCGGCAGGGGTTTTGTATAAAAATAATAATTAACCTGTAAAATTGTTGACCAGATTGCAAAAATGAATTAAAATTTAAAGAAAAAACCAGGGAGGTAATGTAATGAAAGCTAAAAAAATATTTTTGGCAGCATCGGTTTTCGCTTTGATGAGTACTTCTGCAGCATTTGGCGGAACATGGAAAAAGGGGACAGGAAACGATCAGGACAGATGGTGGTATGATAATAACGACGGCACTTACGCAAAGGACGGCTGGCACTGGATAGACGGCGACGGGAACGGGACGGCTGAATGTTATTATTTTGACGGAAACGGCTGGCTGTACACGAATACGACGACCCCTGACAATTATCAGGTAAACGCAGATGGCGCGTGGGTTGAGAACGGAACCGTGAAAACCAAAGCCGTCGCTGCGGTGCCTTTTTCCTGGTTTGAAGAGCAGGGACTGAAATGTAACGCAGAAGTAGGGGTGACTTATGACTATATTACCCGATGCAACAGTGCTGTCAATGTGGACACTAACGCGAAGCTGATTTTTTCAGAGTATCGGACATTTGACGCGGACGACGCCCACCCTGCAAAAGAAGGATATGAGTGGAAAACGGTTCATGTGGATGTGGAATACGGCGATCAGTTCGCCCAGATGTATGGCCTTTCATGGTCCGCCCTTGTCCGCGACTATTATGGTACTGAGAGGACTTTAGGCAGCGACGAGAGCGATCTGTTTACGGTCAATATGAACGGTATCGATTATACGGAGTGTACGGCAGATGTCAAGAGTAATCTGGAAGACTGGAAAGACGACGGAACACGTAAGCTGACTATGGATTTAACCTGCCGTGTTCCGAAAGGGTATGACGGGATTCTCATATCATTTTATAACAACCGGCTGTATGAAGAAGGCGCCGATATCGTCACCCGCCTGAGAGACGCACTGACATTCCGCCTGAAATAGATAATCTTTTTATAAATTTTCCTTACTAAATTGATTTTCCTCTGAAAATCCGATATAATAATACAATATTTACGTATTTTGTGAAGAAAAGAGGAAATGCCCATGTTAGCAGGTTTATTTAATTATGATAACCCGGTATGGCGTTTTATCGGTAAGCTCTGGGATGTACTGGTCGTGAATATTCTCTGGATCATCTGCAGCATCCCGGTTGTGACCGCAGGCGCCTCTACCACGGCTATGTATTATGTGACGCTGAAACTGGCCAGAGACGAAGACGGATACACTATCCGTTCCTTCTTCAAGTCTTTCAAAGAGAACTTTAAGCAGGCCACTGCTATCTGGCTCATATTCCTGCTCACAGGCATGCTGCTGGCCTTTGATGTATATTATTTTATCAAGATGGCGGCGCCCTCCTCACTGAGGACGATCATGATCTCCGTGTTTGTGGCCATGATCTTCATATGGTCCGCCATGTTTACTTATGTATTTCCTCTCCAGGCCCGGTTTTACAATCCGGTGAAGAGAACGATCTTTAACTCCTTTTTCATGTCTATCCGCCACATGTTCCATACCATCGGCATGCTGGCAGTGGACGCGGCTATCCTGTTTTTGTCGGTCACCTATATTCCTCAGCTGAGTATCTTCGGAGTGGCACTGGTTGCGTTTTTTAACTCCTATATGCTCAACAGTGTCTTCAGCAAATATATGCCGAAGGAGCAGAAACCGGCAGACATGGAGCTGAAACCTCTCTTTGCCGAGGAGGAGGAACGGGAGAGGCAGGAGAAGGAACAGACCCAAAGGGAGGAAGTGTAACGACGCAGGAAGAGATTCGAAAGATATGGTATACAAAAGCCGGGCTCAGGCCCGGCTTTTGTCAGAGAACAGCTTACTCTGCAATTGGTGCGTTACGCCACGAACTGATACATCATCACATAATGGCAGAAGCTGCCGCCCATGACAAACAGGTGAAAGATCTCGTGGGATCCGAAGCCCTGGTGTCTGGAGTTGAACAGAGGCAGCTTTAAGGCATAGATGATGCCGCCGATGGTGTAGATGATCCCTCCTGCCAGGAGCCATCCGAAAGCCGGTGCGGGAAGAGCATTGATGATCTTTCCAAAGGCCAGGATACACACCCAGCCCATGGCAATATAGAGTATGGAGGAAAACCACTTGGGGCAGGTGATCCAGAAAGCCTTGATCAGGATCCCCAGGATGGCAATGGACCATACCAGCGCCAGGAGCCACCAGCCGGTCCGGTCTCCCAGGACCACCATGCATACGGGGGTGTAGGTGCCGGCGATGAGGATGAAGATCATCATATGGTCAGCTTTGCGCAGAAGCTTATTTACCTTCGGGGAGATATCCAGGGTGTGGTATATGGTGCTGGCTCCGTAGAGAAGGATCATGCTGGCTATAAATACTGCCAGGGCTGTGGCGGTCATGCCTCCTCCATCCCGGTGTGCTTTGAGAAGCAGAGGGGTGGCGGCCAGGATAGCCAGGACCATGGCGATGAAATGGGTGATGGCGCTGCCGGGATCTTTGATACGCAGTTTCGTCATATGAAAACCTCCTTTTGCTTAAGGCGCTCCCGGAATTGTCGGGGGCTTTATGAGAATGCAATAAAGTGTCGAGAACTGTTATATGTAGTTTTTAAAACTACATTATCTATTTTCTTATACTATACAGCAAACGGGAGGAAAATGCAAGCCTGAATACTGACAAAATTTGAAAAGAGGGAAAGAAGAATGTTGGAAGTATTGTATGAAGACCGGGATGTGATCGTAGTAAGGAAGCCGGTGGGGATGGAATCTCAGTCCACATCCTCCTTTGCGCCTGATATGGTCAGTGAGATCAGGAAACATATCCACAATTTATGCACCTCGCCGGGGGAACCCTATGTGGGAGTTATCCACAGGCTGGATAAGCCCGTAAGCGGCGTCATGGTGTATGCCAGGACCAGAAAGGCCGCTGCTTCCTTAAGTAAGCAGGTACAGGACGGGACAATGAGAAAAATGTATTTGGCCGTCGTCTGTGGAAGAACTGTGGATAATGTGGAAAACTTTGTGGATTATTTGTTGAAAGACAGCAGGCAGAACCTGTCAAAAATTGTGGAAAAGGGGACAACGGGGGCGAAACGTGCCGAATTAAGGTATCGGGTTGTGGAAAAGACAGAAGAGCCGGAATCCCTTTCCCTGGTGGAGGTGGAGTTATTCACAGGGAGACATCATCAGATCCGGGTTCAGTTTGCAGGCCGCGGACTGCCGCTGTGGGGCGACAACCGATATAACCCGGCATGGGCAGGAGGAAAGAAAGCCGGAAAACCGGCGGGATCGGTGGCTCTGTCTGCTTATCGGCTGTCCTTTGTCCACCCGTCCACAGGGGAGCTGATGACATTTGAAGCAAAGCCTGAGGGGGAGATCTTTTACCGGTTTGATTTTCTAAAAAATGGATAGGAAAGTCATACATAAGACAAAGTCAGAAGGGCATACTGATATCGTAC
>Ga0137306_100556_pt1 | contig 49971 bp, 51 predicted proteins | sample Inofroosms_March_FD_97187 | JGI IMG/M metagenome (GOLD analysis project Ga0137306, IMG submission 97187) | Mouse cecal microbial communities from Vienna, Austria - N-Acetylneuraminic and N-Acetylglucosamine D2O microcosms_March | ecosystem: Host-associated > Mammals > Digestive system > Large...
GAATTATCTGGTCAATACTGCTGTGATGTGGTGCGTAGCCGTTGTAATGCCGTATTTTTTAAGAGAAATGGCCGGGCTGTTTGTTGTCCCGGTGGGGTTTGCGATTCTATCCTTAAATACTCCTATTTGCATCCTGCTGTCCTGCGACCGTGACCTGGAGCAGGCAGTCCGTTTCCTGCCCGGACAGAGACGGCACTTTTGCATCCCATACTGTCTGTTTATTTTTTCCTGTAATATGGCTGCAGATGTGATATTCCTCTGTAGCTGGCAGATACAAAACGGCGGTGTCACTGTCCTGATGATTGCCGGGGCTGTTTTCTTTGCCCTGCAGAGTGCAGTGCTGTCTGTGCTCCTGGAATGGTTTTATCCCATCCGTGGCTGGAAGATTGAAAGCGACATGTGGCATCACCCTCGGAAATATGCGGTTCCGGTGGTTATGCTGCTGCTTGCGAGAGGCGTCTCGGTCTGGCCGGTACTGCTGTATGTCCTGTTGGCTCTGTTGGCTGTGGAAATTGCAATTTTACTTTTTATATGTCGGAGACATCCTGAGTGATGGAAAAAATGAATGAAAAAAAGATATTATATGTAGAAGATGATTTAAGCCTGATTCCTTGCTTTATCCATGACTTACAAAGGGCATACGATTCAGGCGGCCAATCAAAAAAAATCGGGCATCTGTCCATTGTGGATACCATAAAGCTGTAGCAGTGACACATGGATACTGACTAAAAATTTTGAAATGTCCGAGCTTTGTAACAATTCAGGCTGTTTTTAAACTGACCGAATGATCGGCTCGGACATTTGGGTTTTACAATGTCCTTACCATAAAAAATGGTATGGGGATTTGAGGGAGAACCGCCTGGAAATAGGGTAATAAAAATCGTCCTCATGTGTAAAACGGAGGGATGCGTATAGAGGAAAATCAGAAATCTTCTTCTCCTTATTGCATATCTGGACATTCCCAATATGCAGTTCCCTATAACTGAATAATTGGCAGCCTGTTCAGAAAGCATGAATAATTAAAAACTCCGGCGCCCGGTATCATACTGAGCGCCGGAGTTCTTTTATTATGGGTCGGATAGACCCTGTTGAGTGCATTGGAGTTTCTCAACAGAGAAACGGAAATGTACTCAACGTTAAACCACCCGCTATGCGGGTGCGCGACGATTGTTATACAAAAATTACCTTTCCATTATAACAGAGGTGTTCAGGCCACTATTAGAGAAATCTTGATCGAAAAATCTTGATTGAAATATAGTTGTGTAATAAATGAAAAAGTAGTATAATACTATCAATAAAGGAGGTGCTTATGATGGAAGCAGCAAGAATCTATCTGGATCAGGAAGTCTCAGGTGTGGAATTCCAAAAATTTTTAGAAGACGGATTAGAAGATATTCGAAATGGGAATCTTTTGGATTTTCAATCGGTCTTTGACGAATTAGAAAAAAGCTATGATGCGGGTGGCTGAATATCAAATCAAGCTTACACAAAAGGCAAAAAAAGATATTGAGGATATTTCCAGATATATTACGTTCGAATTATCGGAACCAGGCATTTCAAAAAAGTTTATTCAAAATCTCAGAAAATCTATTTTCAAATTACAATTTTTTCCATATATATTTTCCTTTATTCAAGATGATATTTTAAAAATTAAAGAAATCCGGTGTATGCCCCATAAAAATTATTATGTTTTTTATAAGATAATAGAAGATCTGCATACGATCATGATTATCAGAATAGGATATATGCGCCGGAATTGGAAACGCATTTTACAAAAATAATTTGTATAAATCAGAAAAGTATAATACAATTTTACTGACAGCCATGAAACAGAAAACGATAATGGCGTCTTTTTGCAGGTCGTTTGTTTTAAGGTCAGGAATTTCCTGTGTGTATAGAGAAAAGGAAAGGAAAAGTTATTATGGAAGATTTATTACAGGTAGGCATTTTATCCTCTACCCATGGTGTTAAGGGGGAAATGAAGGTGTTCCCTACCACGGATGACGTAAAGAGGTTTAAGAAAAACAAGGATTATATTCTGGAGACGCCTCAGGGGAATAAAGAGGTAAAGGTAACCGGTGTGAAATTTTTCAAGCAGTTTGCCATTCTGAAATTTGAAGGATTTGACACTTTAGATGATATTCTGCCCTATAAAGGTTGCAGGCTGTTAGTGACAAGGGAGCATGCTGTGAAATGTCAAAAGGATGAATATTTTGTTGCGGATTTAATGGGTCTGTCAGTAGAGGATGAAGAGGGAAAACCCATCGGCACCCTGACGGATGTGATGCAGACCGGAGCCAACGATGTTTATGTCATAAAGTCGAAGGAAGGAAAAGAGTATTTATTTCCTGCAATTAAGGAATGTATTCTGCAGGTGGATATGAAGAAGGGGAAAATCCTTGCTCATGTCATGCCGGGACTGATGGATGATGCGGTATCCGACAGGGACGAATAGCATTAAAGTAAAAGCAAACGAGTGAAAATAATGAAGTCTAAGGGCAATAAAAATAGAAGATAGTGAAAACAACGAAAATTAACGAAAGTAAAGGAATTGACATATGTATTTTCATGTTTTAACATTATTTCCTGAAATGATAATGGACGGTCTTAATACAAGCATTTTGGGAAGGGCCATGGAGAAGGGCTGTATTCGGGCAGAGGCAGTCAATATCAGGGATTATACGTTAGATAAGCACCAGAAGGTGGATGATTACACCTATGGCGGCGGTGCCGGAATGCTGATGCAGGCCCAGCCGGTGTATGACTGTGTCCGGGCTGTTCTGAATAGAATAGAGCAGGAGAAAAAATCCAGAGTCATCTATGTGACTCCCCAGGGCAGGGTATTTAACCAGCAGATGGTCAAAGAGTTTGCCGGGGAGGATGACCTGATTTTTTTATGCGGCCATTATGAAGGCATAGATGAAAGAGTCTTGGAAGAGGTGGTCACGGACTATGTTTCCATAGGGGATTATGTACTGACCGGCGGAGAGCTGCCTGCCATGGTTATGATTGACGCTATTGCAAGGCTTGTGCCGGGTGTGTTGAACAATGACGAGTCGGCAATGACGGATTCCTTCGGAAACGGACTTTTGGAATATCCCCAGTATTCCAGACCCCGGGTGTGGCGGGATAAGGAAGTGCCGCCTGTGCTTTTAAACGGCAACCATAAGCTGATCGAACAGTGGCGGCTGGAAAAATCCCTTGAAAGGACAAAAGAGCGGAGACCGGATTTATACGAAAAGTGGAGGGCAGAAAATGATTGTTGCAAATGATTTGTGCAAGCAGTTTGAACGCACTGTTTTGGAACAGGAAAACGGGAAAAAGAAAAAAAAGAAAAGCAAAAAAGAAAAATTTTATGCGGTAAACCACGTTTCCTTTCAGGTTGAACAGGGAGAAATCTTGGGAATATTAGGACCTAACGGCGCGGGAAAGACTACCCTTTTAAGGATGTTAGGCTCCCTGATGCTTCCTACAAGCGGAAGCGTGGAAATTGAGGATCAAGAGGGAAACAGAATTACGGATGCTGTTTTGCTAAAACGTTCCATCGGCTATCTTTCCGGCAATACCAAGCTGTATCATCGCTTAAGCACAAGGGAAATGCTGTATATGCTTGGGGAAATCTATGAAATTGACAGAGAAGAAATCGTAAGGCGGGTAGAAGAAATCGGAAAAGTGCTTGATATGGAGAGCTTTTTGGATAACCGCATAGAGAAGCTTTCCACAGGACAGACCCAGAGGGCTTCTATTGCGAGATGCCTGATTCATGAGCCGGATATTTACATATTTGACGAGCCTACACTGGGCTTGGACATTTTAAGTGCGGATGCCATTGTGAATTTTATGAAGGCACAAAAGGAACGTGGAAAAACCGTATTATACTCCACGCATTATCTGGAAGAGGCACAATTTTTGTGTGACAGGATCATTATGATCTATAAGGGCAGGATTGTGCGGGAAGGCAGCCCTGCGCAGATTATGGAGGAGTGCAAGGCGGGGAATTTAAGGGATGCGTTCCATAGGGTTATGGAGGAGGTAGAGGCGGTATGAATATGAAGAGAATGACCGCTTTGCTAAAGCGTGAATTGAGAGACATATTAAGGGATAAAAAGACTTTATTTACCATGGTAGTCATACCGATCCTTTTGTATCCCCTTCTGATTATCGGCATGTCCGTTTTAATGAGCACCATCATGAGCAGTCAGGCGGAAAAAACTTATCTGGTGGCCTTTGACACGGAGAAGGCAGTAGAAAAGGAATTTGAAACGATTTTTACGGAAAATAAAGAGGATATCGGTTATCAGATAGAAATTGTGGATGTGAATAATTATGAGGAAGCGCTGGATGCGGAAGAAATCGATGCATTTGTACGGGAAACAGCAGATGGTGCTTATACCCTGAATTATTTATCGGCAAAGGATAAATCCTCAACGGCGGTTTCGGCGCTGGGTTCGGCGTTTGATCTATACAGGGAAAATTTGAGAGAGCAGAAAATAGAAGATGCGGGGCTGGATGTGGAGACCTTGTTAAATCCTATCAGTTTCCAGCGGGAAGACCTGTCCTCTACAGAGGAATCCGTGGGCAATCTTCTTGGTTCCATGATGCCTTTTTTTATCATAGTGAGCATTTTGCTTGGGGCAATTTATCCTGCCATTGACGTAACGGCGGGAGAAAAGGAGCGGGGCACCTTAGAAACACTTCTGACCCTTCCTGTGACCAATTTTGAAATGATCATGAGTAAATTCCTGGCAGTGTCGGTTATTGCCTGTGTTTCGGCAATGCTCAATGTCTTTTCCATGGGAGGGGCTATGGTATTCTTAGTATCCAGCTCCATGTCCTCTATGGCTGATAATATGAACATAACCATCCATTATGAAACTTTTATTCCGGGAATTTTGTTTACCCTGATCGTAATGATGTTCTTTGCTCTTTTGGTAACGGCGGTCTGCATGTGTACCTGCGTCTTTGCAAAAAGCTTTAAAGAGGCAAATAACTATGCAACGCCTGTTATGCTGATCTTTATGTTCGGAAGCTATGTGACCATGATTCCTGATATGGAACTGACAGCCCAGACGGCGGCAATCCCTATCGTTAACGTGGCGCTGTTGGTGGAAGGACTGTTCCAGTTCAGCTATAATTACGGCCTTTTTGCCATTGTGCTGTTTTCCAATGTTGCTTACAGCTTATTGGCAATTATGATATTAGGGAAAATATACAACAGCGAGGCTGTGCTGTTTTCGGAAGGCCTAAGCAGTATCAAGCTGGTTTCAAAGAGAAGCGATATTAAAGAGAAACAGATGCCCGGTTTCGGGGATGTGATTTTACTTTTGTGTGTGGTTTTACTGCTCATATTCTATGTGGGCTCCTATGCCCAGATAAAATGGGGCTTTGCCGGCGTTGCCATCCAGCAGGGGATTATCCTGCTTTGTCCCCTTGTATATGCATGGTACATAAAGGCCGATGGGAAAAAGCTGTTTTCCTTAAAACCTGTCAAGCCGTTACAGATTTTAGGGTCCGTATTTATGGGAATCGGCGCCTTTTTAGGGGCATTGCTTATAGGAGGACTCCTTATGCCCGTATTCCCGGACAGCGCTGAAGGTCTTACCCAGCTTGATAATATGCTTACGGAAGTGCCCGTATCTTTACTGGTACTGGTGGTCGCATTAATGCCGGCAATTGGGGAAGAATTGTTGTTCAGGGGCTTTGTCATGGGAACCTTAAAAAATAAATGTAAGCCGGTGGTAACGGTTTTGGTAACAACCCTTATTTTTGCAGCCTATCATATGAGTCTGATCAAGATGTTTACAATCGGCATTGTGGGCCTGGGACTAACCCTTGCAGCCTATAAGACGGGCAGTATAGCAGCTTCCATGTGCGTGCATTTTCTGAATAATCTGCTATCGGTGCTGATCAGTAAATACCCGGAGCAGCTGCAAAAAATCTTTCCGGTTCTGTTTAAGGAGAAACTGGGGATTTCCGGTATGCTGATTCTGGCGGCGGTCATGATTGTAGGCGTGAGCATAGGCTGGATGCTGATTAGCAGCAGAAAAGAAAACGTAAAAGAATAGAATATGTATCAAACCCACTGATAATAAGGCGTTAAAATCAAATAATAAGGATTTTAACGCCTTTACTGATTGGTTTGGGAATTATTGGTTCTGTTTAAAAGGTAGTCAACGGAAACATCATGAAAATAGGCAAGCTTAATAAGGACAGAAGTGGGAATATCGATGTCTCCCCGCTCGTAGTTGCTGTATACCCGTTGGCTGCATTGCAGAATTTTACTCATTTGTACCTGCGTCAAATCTTTATCTTCTCTTAGATCCCGGATTCGCCTATACATAATTTAAATCCCTTTCAGTAACATTGTTATCATACTGATTATATGTTAGTGAAAAATCCGCTATTGTAATTTAGCGAAAAATCCGCTAAAATCATCATATGCAATTGAGCTAAAAATATTTAATAAAAAGGGAATAAGGAAAAATATTTTTTTACTACATTTTAGCGAATTATTCGCTAAAAAGGGGCGCAAAAATTGAAAATACCAATAATATTACGAAAGATAATAAAATATATGCCTATTTTTGTAGCAACTATGATAACAGTTGTCACAATTAAAAATCTGGTTTCTAATGAAAGCTGGCTGGGATATGATAAAGGAACACAGAGTTTAGGCCTTTTCTTTGGCTTATTGCTGTTGACAGTGCTTTCCTGGTTTCTCTCGTCAATTTCTTCCAAAATAGAAATCAGATTTTATTTACTGGGATGGATCGTTGTTTTTATATATCAGACCTATATGATTTTTCAACTGCATTCTGAGGTGGGATGGGATGCAGGAATGGTTATCAATGCAGCTTTTGGAAATATGCCGGAAGAAGCAGGCGCATATCTTTCCATTTATCCCAATAACCTTTTTCTGGTTTATATTTACAGATGTATCTTCAGGATATTTTCTGTGTCTTTTGAAAATCGTTTTTTAGCGGGAGCGTTGTTGAATCTGGTTTTTATGAATGTTACATTGGCATTGTTATATTCTTTATCCAAACGTTTTTTGGGAGAGCGGGGAAGATTATTCACATTGTTTTATTTCGTACTGTTGATCGGATCATCTCCTTGGATTATAATTCCTTACAGTGATTTAGCGTCTATGCCATTTGTGACAGGAATTGTTTTATTCTATTTTAAAATAATAGAAAATAGTAAAGAGCAATTTCCGGGATATTTAACTTTACTGATTTCCCTGGGTTTAGGAATCTTGTTGTTTACAGGATTTAAAATAAAGCCCACGGTAGTGATTGCGTTTATAGCCGTCTGTATCATTTATGCATTGTTTCACTATCATAAAAAATCTGTTCTGGTAATATTAGCAGGAGGATTTTTTACTTTCGTGCTATTTGCCTTTTTATGGAACTGTTTTGCTAAGTATCAAAAGGACTTTATCATTGATGAAAACAGAAGCGTTTCCTATTCACATTATTTGATGCTGGGGTTAAACGATAATTACGGATGTTATACGGAGGAAGATATTGCAATTACTTTATCCGCAGAAACCAAAAAGGAAAAACAGGAAAAGAATTTTGAAGTGATCAGAGAACGTTTGCAGAATATGGGCATAGCCGGATTAGCTGTAAGGCAGTGGAAAAAGTTATGCCGCATACATAGTGAGGGAAACTTTTTCTTTGGCGGCGAAGGCGGCATGAATTTTTTGAATTTTGATTTATCAAGACAGTCTTTCTTAAGAAATGTTTTCTACATAAACGGGAAATATTATGCCTGTTATAAGTATTTTGTGCAGGGAATCTGGCTGGCATTATGTCTGTTTATAGGTTTGAATGTCTTTGAAGTGAGAAAGGGCGGCAAAGAAGTCAAAGCAGAACATGCTATGATTTTTCTGATAATACTTGGAATTATCCTGTTTAATCTTTTGTTTGAAGCAAGGTCCAGATATTTAATATCCTTTCTGCCTTTTTATGTCATGGCGGCGGCAAGAGGAGCGGAAATGGCCGGGATATGGATTTCCCAAAAACACTTGCATTCCTCCCTATGTTATGATAAACTATTCACGTTGTGAAAAGAGATGGTCCTCTGTTACAGATCGTATTAAGAACATCCAATACGGAAGGAGATAGACACAATGAACGAAATAATTAAAGAAATCGAAGCAGCTCAGTTAAAAGAAAATGTACCTGTATTCAACGTAGGAGATACCGTTAAGGTTTACGGTAAAATCAAAGAGGGGAACCGTGAAAGAATTCAGGTTTTTGAAGGCACTGTTATTAAGAAACAGGGCGGAAGCAACAGAGCAACCTTTACCGTAAGAAAGAATTCCAACGGCGTAGGCGTTGAAAAGACATGGCCTTTACATTCTCCCAATGTAGAGAAGGTTGAGGTAGTAAGACAGGGTAAGGTAAGACGTGCAAAGCTTTACTACTTAAGAGACAGAATCGGCAAGAAAGCAAAAGTAAAAGAATTGGTAAAATAGTTCAAAACACGGGGACAAATACGAAAGTACTTGTCCCTTTGCTTTTCTCTGTAGTACAATATACAGGTAAGGAGAAGGAGCCATGGCAAAAAGAAAAGGGCTGACCTTTTATCAGAAAAAGAAAAAAATCAGCGCCGCCCTGATGAAGGAAATATGGAGCTATATTTTTCTCATAACAGCGACAATTCTGGTGTCGTTTGTTCTGGTGTTTTCCGTGGGAATGAAGACCAGCGTTATCGGTGTTTCCATGGAGCCGGCATTATATAACGGACAGGAGATTCTGGTTAACCGCTTTGGCTATAAGCTGTTTTCGCCAAAGGCGGGAGATGTGGTAGTATTTTTACCGGGAGGGAACCAGAATTCCCATTATTATGTCAAAAGAGTTGCGGCAGAGCCGGGCGATACCGTTGTGATCAGGGAGGGTGTTTTGTATGTAAACAGCGTGCCCTATACAAAGGCGGAGCTGGATAAAATTGCCGATCCGGGGATTTTGGAAAATGAACTGACCCTGGAAAAGGACGAGTATTTTGTCATCGGAGACAATATAAATAACAGTGAGGACAGCCGTTCGGGAAATATCGGTCCCGTAAAGGCTGATTCTATTATTGGAAAGGTATGGTTCCATATGGCTTCCGCAGGAAGCGGTATGGGATTTATAGACAGGTAGGGAAAATGAATTATCAGTGGTATCCGGGTCATATGACCAAGGCAAGGCGGATGATGGAGGAAAATATCAAACTGATCGACCTGATAATAGAACTGGTTGATGCCAGGATTCCTTTAAGCAGCCGCAATCCCGACGTTGATAAGCTGGGGCAGAATAAAGCAAGGCTGATTTTGTTAAACAAAGCAGATCTGGCGGATCCCAGGTGCAATGAGGAATGGAAAGCCTATTTCAAAGAAAAGGGTTATTTTGTAGTGGCATTAAATTCCCGTACAAGGGAAGGCATGAAGGCCATTAATTCCGTTGTGCAGGACGCTTGTAAGGAAAAGATTGAAAGGGACAGAAAAAGAGGAATTATAAACCGCCCTGTCAGGGCTATGGTTGTGGGAATTCCCAATGTAGGCAAATCTACCTTTATCAATTCCTTTGCTGGAAAGGCCTGTGCCAAGACGGGAAATAAGCCGGGAGTGACCAAAGGAAAGCAATGGATTTGTTTAAATAAAAATCTGGAGCTTCTGGATACGCCGGGCATTTTATGGCCCAAATTTGAAGACCAGGATGTGGGCATGAAGCTGGCATTTATCGGTTCCATGAATGATGAAATCCTGAATATAGAGGAGCTTTCCCTTTTGCTGATACAAAGGCTGAAGGAAAATTATAAAGGCATTCTGGAAAAACGATACAATGTAAATGAAGAGGAAGAAGATTTTAAGGTGCTGGAAGAGGTGGCAAGAAAACGCAACTGCTTTAAGAAGGGCAGTGAGCCGGACTTGCAGAAGGCCTCTGCCGTCATTATAGACGATTTCAGGAATGGACGCTTAGGGCGGATTACCTTGGAAAGAGTAAAGGAACAGGGCGTTGAATAAGTTATTAAAGAAAGTTCTGAATATCAGCATTTATATTCTGGTACTTTTGGTGCTGACCTATTGTGCAGTTCTGTTTTTGGGACAGCGGATATCGGTAATCGGTTCGTCCATGGAGCCGACTTTAAGCGACGGAGATAATCTGATCGTGGATAAAATTACCTATCGCTTCCGGGAACCCAAGCGGTTTGATATTATTGTATTTCCCTATCAGTATGCCTCAAATACATATTATATCAAAAGAATTATTGGGCTGCCGGGGGAAAAAATCCGCATTGATGCAGAAGGCAGGATTTATATTAACGGAGAAGTGTTAGAAGAAAATTACGGAAAAGAAGTCATTGCGGACGCCGGACTTGCGGCGGCGGAAATCATTTTGGGAGACGACGAATACTTTGTTATGGGAGATAACCGTAACGACAGTGCAGACAGCCGTTTTTTAAGCGTCGGCAATATAAAGAGAGAAAGCATTATGGGCAGGGCGTGGCTGCGGATTTATCCCTTTAAAAGTTTCGGCATTTTAAAGCATGCGTAAAATCATGGAGAAAGTACATTGGAAGAAAAAATAAGCGAGATCAGGACCAGACTGAAAGAGACGAAGGATGATAAGCTGGCAGAGTTTTTGGAACGTTACTATAAGGATGAAAGAAGCGGTGTGATTGCTCTTTGCGCCCAGGCGGTAAAAAGAATGGCGGCTTATGAAAAGGAGCTTTTAAGAATTGAAGAGATGATGCGTTATGAAAGGGAGTATTCCGCTTACGGAGCCATCTGCGGTATTGATGAAGTGGGCAGAGGGCCCCTTGCAGGACCGGTAGTGGCGGGAGCGGTAATCTTACCCAAGGATTGTCAAATTCTCTACTTAAATGATTCCAAAAAGCTTACGGCAAAAATGAGGGACCGGCTATACGATGAAATCATGGAAAAGGCCGTTGCCACGGGAATCGGGTTTGCCACGGAGAAACGGATTGACGAAATCAATATTTTGAACGCTACTTATGAGGCTATGAGAATGGCTATTGAGAAATGCGGGAAAAAACCCGATATATTATTAAATGATGCGGTTACCATTCCGGAGGTTTCCATCAGGCAGATTCCTATTATCAAGGGAGATGCAAAGAGCGTATCCATTGCGGCGGCAAGCATTATTGCCAAGGTAACGAGAGACCGCTATATGGAGGAGATGGACAAAAAATATCCCGGATATGGATTTGCATCCAATAAAGGTTATGGAAGCGGGGAACATATTGCGGCGTTAAAGCAGTCAGGTCCCTGCGAGATTCACAGAAAATCCTTTATCGGACATTTTGTACCGGTCTGATTGGGACATTCCACAGGTGGGGATAATATATGAGTTTTCAGGTATCCGATTTATTTCAAAATCAAAACAGATTATCTGGCACAGGCACACAAAATACAGGCGTAGACGGCCGTATACCTGTTTCAAACCAGAATGTATCCGATGTAGGTCAGGGTGGAAATGCAGGCGGAAAGGTGCTGGGGGATTTTCCCCCGGGAAGCAGCTTTTCAGGACAGGTGGTTACGGCAGAGGATGGCACGGTAACCATAAAGCTTGCGGACTCTACCATGCTTTCGGCAAGTCTGAAGGGTGGAATCAGCTTAGCGGCAGGAAGCCAGGTAACCTTTCTTGTAAATTCCAACAGCAATCATCAAATGACATTAAGTCCTCTTTTTACCAATTTAGGCGCAGGGCTCAACGTTGAAAATGCCCTAAAGGATGCGGGACTGCCTATAGACGCACAGACCTCCAAAATGGTTTATGACATGATGGAGCATGGAATGAGCGTTGACAGGGATTCTCTTCTTGGCATGTACAGACAAATAGCGGATCATCCCCAGATTGACGGGGGAATGGCGGTAAGGCTTGCACAGATGCATCTTGCCGTCAATGAGTTGAATGAATCCCAGCTTGAGGCATATGATAATATGAACCATCAGCTTTCGGGAGGAATTACAGAGATTGCAAAAGGACTGCAGCAGGCTTTCTCCACCATGGGAGAGGGCAATACGGAAAATATGATAAGGCTTTTTGAAGGGATCGTAGATTTGCTGGAGGAAGGCGGAAAAGTGCCGGAAGGCATGGAAGAAGGGCTTTTAAAGAATGCGGGACAGCTTGCCGGGGAGTTGAAAAATGCCCTGCTTTCTGGAACTGCGGCGGGAAACTTGGAAAACGCAGGCGGCGTCAATGGAGAAGCGTTAACACCGGGCGCAAACGGACAGCCCGTTTCAGAACTTTTGTCGGATAAAGAATTACAGGCATTAACGGATATTCTGAAAAATGCCGGAGGAGATAAAGGAATCATTGATGAAATCGCTAAGGGAGCGGTTTCTTCCAGAGAGGCTTTAAAACTGATTCAGGACGCCATGCAGGGCAAAGGGATGAGTCAGAATGAACAGCAGATTCTGTTTAAGGACAACAGTGACTTGTGGAAGGAGTTACTGCCAAATGCGGCAGTGGGAAAGCTTTTGCAAAACGCCTTGGAAAAGAACTGGCTCATGAGACCGGAGGACGTTGCCGACAAGGAAAAAATAGAGGAATTTTACGAGCAGTTAAAATCCCAGACGGGAAAGCTTTCGGATATGACGTCTGCGTCCTTGGGAAAGGACAGCGCCCTGTCACAGAATGTAAACCGCCTGTCCCAGAACATTGATTTTATGAATCAGTTAAACCAGACCTTTACCTATGTGCAGGTTCCCTTAAAGATGAGCAGCCAGAACGCCAACGGGGATTTGTATGTTTATACCAATAAAAAGAATCTGGCTGCAAGGAATGGAAGCGTCAGCGCTTTTCTTCATCTGGACATGGATCATTTAGGAAGTGTGGATGTGTATGTTGCCATGGAAAAACAGAGGGTCAGCACCAATTTTAAGGTGCGTGATGATGCCGTATTGGATTTGATAGAGGCAAATATTGATTTGTTGAATGAGCGCCTGGAAAAAAGAGGCTATAAGCTGCATCCTACGGTAGAAATAACAGAGAAGGAAGTTTCTGTGGTAGAGGAGATGCAGAAGCAGATGGGGCAGAATACAATGCCCATTGCGCAATTTTCCTTTGATGCGAGGGCATAGGAGGGCTTGTCATGGAAGAGAAGAAAAGAAAACTGAAACAGGCCATTGCTTTAGGATACGACCCTTCCGAGGACGGGGCGCCTAAGGTCATTGCTTCCGGTACCGGACTTTTAGCAGAAAAAATCATTGAAAAAGCTAAGGAAGTGGATGTGCCTGTTCACAGGGATGATAAGCTGGCGGATACCTTGTCCAAGCTGGAAATCGGGGATATGATTCCACCGGAGTTGTATGAGGTGGTTGCGGAAATACTGGTGTTTGTAGATCAGATGGATAAAATTAAGGCAAAAATGGGAGATAGAAAATCATGAGCATTTTAAATGTGGAGCATTTGACCCACGGCTTTGGGGACAGAGCGATTTTTGAGGATGTGTCCTTTCGTTTATTGAAGGGAGAGCATATCGGATTGGTGGGAGCCAACGGGGAAGGTAAATCTACTTTTATGAATATTATTACAGGGAAGCTGCAGCCCGACGAGGGAAAGGTTGAGTGGGCAAAGCATGTGAGAGTGGGGTATTTGGATCAGCATACGGTTTTAGAGAAGGGAATGACCGTGCGGGATGTACTTGCATCGGCATTTTCTTTTTTGTTTGAGCTGGAAGCTAAAATGAATGAAATGTATGAGCTTATGGCGGACGCTGATGAAGCGCAGCTTGCGGAGTATATGGAAGAGGTGGGAACCATTACAGACCTGCTTACCTACCATGATTTTTATCTCATTGACAGCAAGGTAGAGGAAATTGCCAGGGCTCTTGGACTTTTGGAACTTGGACTGGACCGTGACGTGACGGATTTAAGCGGCGGACAGAGGACCAAGGTGCTTCTTGGAAAGCTTTTGTTGGAAAAACCGGATATTCTGCTTTTGGATGAGCCTACCAATTATCTGGATGCTGAGCATATCGAATGGCTGAAACGCTATCTGACGGATTATGAAAATGCTTTTATTCTCATTTCCCACGATATTCCTTTTTTAAACAGCGTCATTAATCTGATCTATCACATGGATCGGTTAAAGCTCACAAGGTATGTAGGGGACTATGACAAATTCATGGAAGTCTATGAAATGAAGAAAGCCCAGTTAGAAGCGGCCTATAACAGACAGCAGAAGGAAATTGCTGACTTAAAGGATTTTGTTGCCCGCAATAAGGCAAGGGTTTCCACCAGAAATATGGCGATGTCCAGACAAAAGAAGCTGGATAAAATGGATGTGATTACCTTAGCGAATGAAAAGCCCAAGCCGGAATTTTACTTTAAAGAGGCAAGAACGCCGGGAAAATATATATTCCAGACAAAGGATCTGGTTATCGGTTATGAAGAGCCTCTTTCCGTTCCCTTAGATCTATCCATGGAGCGTAAGAGCAAGATTGCGCTGATTGGAGCCAACGGAATCGGAAAGACTACCCTGTTAAAAAGTATTCTGGGGCTGATACCGCCGGTATCGGGCTTTGCCCAGCTGGGAGAATATCTGGCAATCGGTTATTTTGAACAGGAAATAGGGCAGGATGTGAATACCACCTGCATGGAAGAAATCTGGAGTGAATTTCCGGGCTTTAGTCAGTATGAGGTAAGAAGCGCTCTGGCAAAATGCGGACTTACCACCAAGCATATTGAAAGCAAGGTAAAGGTTTTAAGCGGTGGGGAACAGGCAAAGGTAAGGCTTTGCAAAATTATAAACAGGGAGACGAATATCTTACTTTTGGACGAGCCTACCAACCATCTGGATGTGGATGCAAAGGCGGAGCTGAAACGTGCGCTTAAGGAGTATCATGGAAGTATTCTCATGGTATGCCACGAGCCGGATTTTTATGAGGACTGGGTAACCGATGTATGGGATTGCAGTAAGTGGACCACAAAGACTGTTTAAAAAACATGTCAATAGGCTTATATAGGTGTAAAATGGTAGAAAAAGGGAAAGAAGGAAACTGAAAATGGATGCAATGACAGTAACAGATGCAATGGCAAAAACAGATACGATGATAAAAAGCAGAGCAAAGATAAGAGGCGGTATAATGGCAATGTCAGCTGCAATGACAACAAAGGATGCGGCAACGGGTTCGGTTTTGCATACAGGTAATGAAGCAGCGATGAGGAGGAAAAAAGGATTAAGCGGAAGCACCCTGAAGCTGGTTGCGATAGTAACCATGTTTATCGACCATTTTGCGGCGGTTATTCTTGACAGATATTTAATAGCAGCAGGATTTATGCAGTTGAATCAGGAAACGATTTTTTTACCTGAAAACAAGAGCTTGCTGATTATTTATGGCATAGATATGGTTATGCGGCTGATTGGACGGCTAGGCTTTCCTTTATTTTGCTTTCTGCTGATAGAAGGGTATTATCATACAAGAAGCAAAGTAAAATACGGAATGAGGCTGGCAATGTTCGCATTGATTTCCGAAATTCCTTTTGATCTGGGGTTTAAGAGCCGGGTGTTGGAATTTACTTACCAGAATGTATTCTTTACCTTGTTTTTTGGATTTGTGGTAATTTGGGGAATCAATGCTTTTTGTGCCTGGGTCGGTAATAGAATCGAGGGAAAAATAAAGTTTTTGCCATGTATTCTGGGGACTGTCATAATCACAGCGGCCGGAGCGGTTATTGTGGAGCTGTTAAAAACTGATTATGCGTCGATTGGCGTCATAACCATTGTCCTTATGTATCTTTTGCATCAAAAATCTTTTGCAGGCTCCATGGCGCTTGGATGTCTTGCGCTGACTGTCAAAATGCCCATTGAGTTTACATGCTTTGCGACTGTTCCGTTGGTTGCAATGTATAACGGAACGAGAGGATTGAAGCTGAAATATTTCTTCTATCTGTTTTATCCCGTACATATATTGCTTTTGGCAGTTATATGTATGGTAATGGGGATTTAAGGGGTTCTGTCTGGAGAGAAGAAAGGACCTGAATGAAAAAACAAAATGACAGGGAGATCGGCGGCTTTTTTGAAGAAAGGGCCTGTGAATACCTGAAGGAAAATGGCCTGCAGATCGTGGAAAGGAATTTTCGAGTCAGGCAGGGAGAAATCGATATTGTGGCGAGAGATAAAGGAACCCTTGTGTTTGTGGAAGTAAAATACCGCAGGGACGGTCATGCGGGGCTGCCACAGGAAGCAGTAACCTATAAAAAGCAGAAACAGATCAGCAGGGTGGCGTTGTTTTATCTTTCGCTTCACAAATTACCCTTGTCCACACCATGCAGGTTTGATGTGGTGGCAATCTGTAAGGATGAAGTCTGTTGGATTCCCAATGCATTCTTTTTTGTGAAATAATTAGAGAGAATTGGCTGGTCTGCCGGATATTTCGTCTTTTGATGAAATTGTAGCTTTAGCAAGGAAGGGCGCTTCTTTGGAAAAAAGAAGTGGGAGAATGATTGGGAAATGTTATTATAATGATATGTAATAGGGCGGAACGATGGAAAGAGTGAAAGAATGTAATATACAAAATGATTCAAATGGGAGAGGGAATTTCATGTATCCGGTAAAAAGAAAAAAGGCAGAAAATGGTTTTTCAAATACTCATATGATACAAAAGCGGTATAAAGGCATGGAATATCTTGTTTTTCCAAAGCTTGAAGAAATTTCCTGTATCAGGCATCTTTTTTCTACCAGGCTTGGAGGCGTCAGCGAAGGTATTTATGAATCGATGAATTTAAGCTTTACCAGAGGCGATAAAGAGGAAAAGGTAGAAGAAAATTTCAGAAGAATAGCAGGGATAATGGGAGTGGCTATAGAGCAGTTTGTATTATCCCATCAGACCCATACGGACAATATACGCATCGTAACAAAAGAAGATGCAGGCTGTGGGTTGACAAAGCCCTTGGGCTATGAAAATGTGGACGGACTGATCACAAAGGAGAAGGGGGTGGTTTTGTCCACCTTTTATGCGGATTGCGTGCCGATTTACTTAGTTGATCCGGTAAAGGAAGTGATAGGCTTGTGTCATTCCGGCTGGAAGGGTACCGTGATGGAAATCGGGGCCAAAACCATAGAAAAGATGCAAAAGAGTTTCGGGTGCAGACCGGAGGATATTTACGGTGCCATCGCTCCTTCTATCTGCCAGGATTGCTATGAGGTCAGCGGGGATGTGATCGAAGAGGTAAGAAAAACCTTTTCCCCGGAAAAGTATAGAGGCGATTACGCTGACCAATTGTTTTACCAAAAACCTGACGGAAAATATCAGTTGAATTTGTGGCGCGCCTGTGAGCTGACCTTGTTAAAAGCAGGGCTTTTGCCGGAACATGTAGAAGTAACGGATATCTGCACCTGCTGTAATCCGGATTATTTGTTTTCTCATCGGGCGTCTATGGGAAAGAGAGGGAATCTGGGAGCGTTTTTGATGCTTTTGTAAAAACAGATATTTTTATATTGATGCAGTATTTAAGCGGCGTTATCAAAAAAAGATGCGCCGTTTTTTATAAATTAAGAAGCAAGGATAGCGTGGGCTGCTATGTCAATACGTTTGAGGTAAAGGAAAGCGTAGGAGAGCTGGAGTTTGTAACAAAACAGATGTTTCCGTGAAAAGATGCCGGAAGTTTTATGCTAAAAACAGCTCAGATGTACAAAAATGACGAAAACTTTCAAAAAGCATCAGATGAAACTTAAAAACGGAATTTTTCGTACAGACTGTAAGAAAAAATTCCGTTTTGCCGTTTGATAACAAAAATTACAAATCTTCAAAATCTCTTTGATTATAATTTGCCAATAATTCCTGAATCTTATGGGTAGGCGTCAAAACATTACCCATAGATAAATCGTGATTCATAAAATCGATAATGCTTGCAGTAAATTTGCTCATATCAGCTTCAATAAAATAAGAACGCTCTTTCATTTCCGGTGGAAGATAGGTTAAATTTGTAACAACCACCCGATCAAAATAGCCCTTTTCAAAGGCGGCATCAAAGGCCTTCAGACCTTCCGTAAACAGACCGAAGGTACAACAGATAAATACTCTTTTAGCGCCCATCTGCTTTAGCTGCTTTGCAGTATCGATCATACTGCCGCCGGAGGCAATCATATCGTCGATAATGATCACATCCCTGCCTTCTATTTTATCTCCTAAAAATTCGTGGGCTACAATGGGATTTTTGCCGTTGACAATTTTGGAATAATCCCGGCGCTTATAAAACATACCGGTATCCACTCCCAAAACAGAAGAGAAATAAACGGCACGGTCGAGGGCGCCTTCATCGGGGCTGATAACAATGATATGCTCTTTATCTATAATCAAATCCTTTTCATAACGGAGCAGAGAACGGATAAACTGATAAGGAGGAGTAAAGTTGTCAAAGCCGCAGAGCGGGGTTGCGTTCTGGACTCTGGGATCGTGGGCGTCAAAGGTAATAAAATTGCTGACTCCCATCTGGCTTAATTCCTTTAATGCATATGCGCAGTCTAAAGATTCCCTTGTTGTCCTTTTATGCTGTCGTCCTTCGTAAAGAAAGGGCATAATAACGGTAATGCGGTGTGCCTTTCCGTTGCAGGCGGCAATCAGGCGCTTTAAATCCTGATAATGATCGTCAGGCGATTTGTGGTTTTCATAGCCGTTTACGGTATAGGTCAGGCTGTGGTTGCAGACGTCTACCATAATGAATAAATCTTTACCGCGGACGGATTCATTTAAAACGGCTTTTCCTTCTCCGGTTCCAAAGCGGGGGCAGACAGCGTCCACCAGATAATTTGTTTCGGAATATCCCTGAAAAGCAGGATCTTCCTTTAATTCATTATGTATGTTGGCACGAAAGTCCACCAGATAATCATTTACCTTTTCGGCAAAAGAAATACAGCTTTCCGTTGCAATGATCTTTAAGGGTGCAACCGGCATAGCGTTTTCAAGTACTGATAAATTGGGCATTCTATCCTCCGTATCTGCCGGATTTATGCCGGCAAGCAAAAACTTCCTACCCACTTAATTTATCATTCTGCTAGTGACACGTCAAGAAATTTCTAGTAGAATGGATAAGAAGGAGTAGCTATGAATAGAAACGAACACATTGTGAAAAAAGTAGATCCGGAAAGCATTGCCGAAGAACTGGAGATTGCGCCGGGAGACATGATTTTGCAGATTAACGGGAAGGATATTGAGGATATATTTGATTATCAATATCTGATTCAGGATGAATATATAGAAGTGCTGGTTCAAAAGCCGGATGGAGAAGAATGGCTTTTGGAAATCGATAAGGACGAGCAGGAAGATCTGGGCATTGAGTTTGAAAACGGACTAATGGATGAATATCGTTCCTGCCACAATAAATGTATTTTCTGCTTTATCGACCAGATGCCCAAGGGAATGCGGGATACCCTCTATTTTAAAGACGATGATTCCAGGCTTTCTTTTTTACAGGGGAATTATGTGACGCTGACCAATATGTCGGAGCATGATGTGAACAGGATCATCAAATATCATTTAGAGCCCATTAATATATCTTTCCAGACCATGAACAAAGAGCTTCGCTGCATGATGTTGAATAACCGTTTTGCCGGAGAGGCCTTAAAGAAGGTGGATGCTTTTTATGATGCGGGAATCGTTATGAACGGACAGATTGTTTTGTGTAAAGGCATCAACGACGGGAAAGAACTGGATTTCAGCATCGGGGAACTGACAAAGTACCATCCTTATCTGGAAAGCGTATCCGTAGTGCCTGTCGGATTATCAAAATTCAGGGAAGGCTTGTATCCCTTAGAACCCTTTGAGAAAGAGGATGCCAGGGAAGTGCTGGGGATTATTCATAAGTGGCAGGCTTATATGTATGGGAAATACAGGACGCACTTTATTCATGCCAGCGATGAATGGTATCTTCTGGCCGGGGAACCTTTGCCTGCCGAGGAAAATTATGACGGTTATCTACAGTTAGAAAACGGTGTGGGGATGCTTACACTTTTGAAGGCTGAATTTACGGAGGCTTTACAGGCGGAAATCCAAAAAATCGGAGGAAAGCCGGATAACAGTAGAAGGGGACGTATGACCCTTGTGACGGGAAAGCTGGCATACCGGACCATTCAGGAAATGGCAGAGCAGATCATGAAATGGTTTCCCAATCTGGAATTGCAGATAACGGCCATTTCCAATACCTTTTTCGGAGAGCAGATTACCGTATCGGGTCTTTTGACGGGGCAGGATATCATCAGTCAGTTAAAAGGAAAAAATCTGGGTACGAGAATTCTTCTGCCCCAGAATGTGCTGCGCAGTGGGGAGAATTATTTTTTGGATGATGTGACCATTCCGCAGATGGAAGAAACTTTACAAGTCCGGGCAGATATTGTAAAATCAAGCGGGCAGGATTTTGTAAATGCCATCCTTTACGGCTGATGCCCTTAGTAGAGATAAAAAGTATTAAACAGACAGAGTGAAAAATACCTGTTGAAAAGAACGAAATAAACGGAAAAGGCAGACTGTGCAGCGATATGCGGTCTGCGGTTAAGGAGAAATCAAAATGAGTAATATAAAAGGGAAACCCATTGTAGCCGTAGTAGGCAGGCCGAACGTGGGAAAGTCCACTTTGTTTAATGCCCTGGCGGGTTCGAGAATTTCAATTGTGAAGGATACGCCGGGAATTACCAGAGACCGTATTTATGCGGATGTAAGCTGGTTAAATTATAATTTTACATTGATTGATACAGGCGGTATTGAGCCTGATTCCAAGGATATTATTCTGTCCCAGATGCGGGAACAGGCACAGATTGCCATTGATACGGCAGATGTGATTTTATTTATGGTGGATGTAAAACAGGGATTGGTGGATGCGGATTCCAAGGTGGCGGATATGCTGCGTCGTTCCCATAAACCGGTTGTTCTGGTTGTAAATAAGGTAGACAGCTTTGAAAAACTGATGGCGGACGTCTATGAATTTTATAATCTGGGAATCGGAGAGCCACATGCCATTTCGGCAGCAAATCAAATGGGAATCGGCGACCTGTTGGACGAGGTGGTTGCATTGTTCCCTGACAGAACCGGCGAAGAGGAGGAAGACGAAAGGCCCAGGATTGCCATTGTCGGAAAGCCCAACGTTGGAAAAAGCTCTATTATAAACAAACTCATTGGGGAAAACAGGCTGGTGGTATCGGATATTGCGGGTACCACCAGAGATGCGGTGGATACCCCCGTAAAGTACAATAAAAAAGAATATGTTTTTATTGATACGGCAGGTCTTAGGAGAAAAAATAAAATAAAGGAAGAACTGGAACGCTACATGATTGTCCGCACGGTCAGCGCGGTGGAACGTGCCGATGTGGTGGTGTTGGTCATTGACGGAACGGAAGGCGTTACCGAGCAGGATGCCAAGATCGCGGGAATTGCCCATGAAAGAGGAAAGGGCGTTATTATAGCGGTCAATAAATGGGATGCGGTGGAAAAGAACGATAAAACCATTTACCGTTTTACGGAGAAGGTTCGCAATACTTTAGCCTACATGCCTTACGCGGAATTGATTTTTATTTCGGCAAAGACGGGACAGCGGTTAAACAAGTTGTATGAAACTATAGATATGGTAATAGAAAATCATTCCCTTCGGGTAGCGACGGGCGTTTTAAATGAAATTATGACAGAAGCAGTTGCCCTACAGCAGCCGCCTTCGGATAAAGGAAAGCGGTTAAGACTTTATTATATGACCCAGGTTTCGGTTAAGCCGCCTACCTTTGTGATTTTTGTCAATGATAAAGAACTGATGCACTTTTCTTATCAAAGATATATTGAAAATAAAATAAGAGAGTCCTTCGGATTTAAAGGAACGCCCCTGCATTTCATTATCAGGGAGAGGAAAGACAAGGACGTATAACTTATAAGCAATAAAATGACAGAGTAATAAAAAGATAAAGCAATAAAAGGGTATAGAGTAAAAGTGCGTATGTAAAGAGAGAGTATGCATGATAAAAGTGTGGGGAAAAAATTGGCACAATAAAAAGGAGAGGCTATTAAAATGATACGTATTGTATGTTTGGCAATCGGATATTGTTTTGGAATGTTTCAGACAGCATTTATTTATGGCAAAATGCATGGAATTGATATCAGAGAAAAGGGAAGCGGAAATGCAGGCACTACCAATGCTTTAAGGGTTTTGGGGAAAAAGGCGGGCCTCGTTGTATTTCTGGGAGATGCCTTAAAGGCAGTGTTTGCCATGGTGTTGGTCCATTTTCTCTTTGAAAGCAGCCATCCGGAAATGGGAGCGCTTTTGCGGATTTATGCGGGAGCAGGCGTTGTTTTAGGACATAATTTTCCTTTTTATATGGGATTCAAAGGCGGTAAGGGAATTGCCGCAACAGGAGGCATCAGTTTGGGCATGGCATGGCAGTGTATGATTGCCGTGGCATCTACTTTCTTTATTTTATTTTTCCTGACCCATTATGTATCGTTAGGCTCTTTATGTATGTATGTGGTTTTTGTGATTTTTCTGGTTGTGGCAGGACAGCAGGGTTTTTTTGCCATGCCTCAGCCTTATCTGACGGAAATGTACATAATTGCCGTGCTGTTGGCGCTTATGGCGTTTATCAGACACAGGGGAAATATCAGCCGTCTTATTCACGGAAATGAAAGAAAAACTTATTTAACCAAGAAGAACAAGGAGGATTAGGATATGGCGGATTATAGTGTAATCGGGGCGGGAAGCTGGGGAACAGCCCTTGCGAGAGTTTTGGCAAAGAACGGACACCGGGTAACGGTATGGTCCATTATGGAAGATGAGATTTCCATGTTAAGGGAAAAGCATGAGCATGAATTGAAGCTGCCGGGCGTGAAGCTGCCGGAGTCCATTTATTTTACTACAGATTTAAAAGAAGCAGTTGAGAATAAGGAAATGCTGGTGCTTGCGGTTCCTTCGCCTTTTACCAGAAGTACGGCTAAATCCATGGCGCCCTTTGTAAAAGAAGGACAGCTGATTGTCAATGTGGCAAAGGGAATAGAGGATGTGACCTATATGACCCTGACGGATATTATAGAAGAGGAAATTCCGGGGGCTGTGGCAGCAGTCTTATCCGGACCATCCCATGCGGAAGAGGTGGGAAAGGATATGCCTACCACATTGGTTGCTGGAGCGTCCAAAAAGGAAACGGCAGAATATATCCAGAATGCTTTTATGTGTGATTTTATCAGGGTTTATACAAGTCCTGACGTTCTGGGCATCGAGCTAGGGGGCGCTCTTAAAAATGTTGTGGCCCTGGCTGCGGGAATTGCCGACGGGTTAGGCTGCGGAGATAATACAAAGGCTGCTTTGATTACCAGAGGCATTGCGGAAATCGCAAGGCTTGGCGTTGCCATGGGAGGCAAGCTGGAATCCTTTACGGGACTGACCGGCATCGGGGATTTGATCGTAACCTGTTCCTCCATGCATTCCAGAAACAGAAGAGCCGGTATGTTAATCGGACAGGGCTATACCATGGAAGCGGCGATGGATGAGGTCAAAATGGTTGTAGAGGGCGTTTATTCCGCAAAGGCGGCAGCAGGGCTTTCTGAAAAATATCAGGTTTCCATGCCCATTGTGCAGGAGGTAAACGATATTTTATTCGGAGGCAAACCGGCTTCGGAGGCGGTTAAGGATTTGATGTTTAGGGATAAGAGGAGAGAGGCGAATTCTTTGACTTGGGAGGAGTGAAGTGTTCGATAAAACGGTCTGAAAATGAGTATCAATATGAACAGCTAACGCTGGAAGGGCTGTGTTGATAAGGGCTTTAAGATAGCAGTCTGTCGGAAAAAGGGCGGTTATACAACCGCCCTCATAATCTCTTCCGTCGTTTTCGGTCTGTTCATGGAATAAATGTGAATTCCGTCCGCACCGAATTTTTTCAAATCCAGTATCTGCTTTATAGCATAATCAATACCCGCTTTTTTCATATCCTCAGGATTATCCCCATATTTGGCAACAAGGTCAGAAAACGCTTTAGGAATGGATGTTCCCGACAAGGAAATGGTAGTTGCTACCTGCTTTGCAGAAGTAATGGGCATGATACCGGCACAAATCGGTACATGTATGCCGGCTGCCTGGCAGCTTTCCTGAAATTCATAAAAAACATCATTGTCCATGAACAGCTGTGTAATAAGAAAGTCACAGCCACATTCTACTTTGTCTTTCAGTCTTGCCAGATCGGCGCGCTTACTCATAGCTTCAAAATGCTTTTCGGGATAACATGCACCTGTAATCTGCAAAGGAGTCTTTGATTTCAAATAAGTAATCAGCTCGTTGGCATAGGTAAATTCCCGGTTCTCATATTGTTCGTCCGTCATATAGGCAGGCCGGTCGCCTCTTAAAGCAAGTACATGATTCAAATTAGCGGCGGCTAATTCTTCGCATACCTTGTCAATGTCTTCTTTTCTATTTCCCACACAGGTCATATGAGCCAAAGCATCTATATGGAGAGTGTTCTGGATATAAGAAGCGATTTCCACTGTTTTTTTGGAACGGCTTCCGCCGGCGCCATAGGTTACGGAAATAAAATCAGGCTGTAATGCACTTAACTTGTCCAAAGTTGCATAAACGCTTTCAAATTCATCCTCTTTTTTGGGAGGAAATACCTCAAAGGAAAAGGCCGGCTTTTTGGTTGTAAAAATATCTTTAATCATTTTAACAGCTCCTGTTTATAATATTTTTACGGAATGCTTCTGTGCTTTTTTGCAATTTCAATTCCGCTTTTTCTTGTGTTTCAAACGCTATTATTGTATCATGATAGTAATTGGTTTGCAAAGGAAAAGGATATAGGATTTTTTAATTGTTGAGCATAGGGAAAAACTATAACAAAACAGAACGATACTGCGAAGTGTATAACCAAAATATAAATACAGGCAGTTATAAGCCGCTGAATCCAGAGTTTTACAATTGCCTAAAAATATAAATAACCAAGAGAGGAACAAAATATGGAGACAAATTTTAATTCCACCGCTGACTATGTTGCAAGCCCGGAGCTGCTTGCAAGTGTAAACGTGGCAATTGCATTAGAGAAGCCCTTGCTAATCAAGGGAGAGCCGGGAACAGGCAAGACCATGCTCGCCCAGGCGGTTGCCAATTCTTTAGGGAAGAAACTGATCATCTGGAATATCAAATCCACGACCAAGGCCCAGGACGGTCTTTATATGTACGATACCATTCAGCGTTTATATGACGGTCAGTTCGGGGAAGAAGGCGTAGACGATATTTCCCGTTATATTAAGCTGGGAAAATTGGGAGAGGCTTTTGAAGAAGAGGAGCAGGTAATTCTGTTAATAGACGAAATTGATAAAGCGGATTTGGAGTTCCCCAACGACCTTTTATGGGAGCTTGACCAGATGGAGTTTTATATTCATGAGACGAAGCGCACGGTAAAGGCAAAGCAGAGACCTATCGTTATCATTACCTCCAATGCGGAAAAAGAGCTGCCCGATGCCTTTTTGCGCCGCTGTATTTTCCATTATATTGACTTCCCCGATGAAACCTTAATGGAGCAGATTGTGAGGACCCATTATCCCGATGTGGAAGCGAATTTATTAAAGAATGCCATGGATGTATTTTACCAGATCCGCTCTATCAGGGATATTCGTAAGAAACCCAGCACTTCCGAATTGATTGACTGGATCAATGCATTGCAGTTAAACGGCATTGAGCCGGAGAGAATCAGGGCGGAGCTGCCTTTCGTAGGTGTTGTTGTCAAAAAGGATGAAGATTTGGAGACGGTAAAGCATTATGTTCAGTAAATTCTTTTATGAATTGAAGGCGAAAGGACTGGATGTATCCTTAAGTGAATGGCTGACCCTGCATGCCGCCCTTGACAAAGGTCTTGCAAACAGTTCTTTAACGGAGTTTTATTATTTATCCCGCAGTATCCTTGTAAAGAGCGAGACGGATTTTGATAAATTCGATACCGCCTTTATGGAGCATTTTAAGGATGTGGAAAAGGACACGGAAGTGGGAGCCGAGATGATGCGCTGGCTGGACAAATCCGAGGAAATGAAGGCCCTTCTTGAAAAGGAAGAAAAGAAGTGGCTGGATACGCCCCAGGAGGAAGTCCAGGTGGACAAGGAAGATGTAGAGACAAAGTTTAAGGAACGTCTGCGGGATCAGGACAGCGAGCACAACGGCGGTAATTTTTGGATTGGAACCATGGGAAAGACTGCCTTCGGCAACAGCGGCAATTTTGTAGGCGGTATCCGTGTGGGAGGAGCGCCCGGCAACCAGAGCGCCTTTGAGGTCATCGGAGCCAGGAAGTACCGGGATTTCCGCCATGACAGGATATTGGATAACAGACAGTTTCAGGCGGCTTTTCGCAAGCTGCGCCAGTATTCCACCAGACTGGATATTCCAAAGACGGAGCTGGATTTAGACGGAACCATTGATAAGACCTGCAATAACGGCGGTCTGCTTGAGATCATAATGGAAAAGCCGCGCAAAAATGCGGTAAAGCTTTTGTTGCTGATGGATTCCGGCGGGACTATGATCCCCTACACCTCTTTGATGAACCGGCTTTTTCATGCAGTCAATAAATCCAATCATTTTAAAGATGTAAAATGCTACTATTTTCATAACTGTATTTATTCCAAGGTCTATAAGACGCCGGAGTGTGAAAACGGGGACTGGGTGGATACGGAATGGATGTTCCGAAACTTAGACAGCGACTACAAGGTCTTGATCGTGGGAGATGCGGCAATGGCGCCGGAGGAATTGTATTCCGAAACCGGCAATTACAGAGGACCCAACGGTGGATTATCAGGCTGGGACTGGCTGAATCTTATGAAAAAGCATTACAAGAAGATCGTATGGATGAATCCCAAGATGTCTCCAAGGCCTGCACCTTGGCGTGAGGCGGAAACGGCGATCGGCAAGCTGTTGCCCATGTATCTTTTGTCGGTTGATGGTTTAAATGAGGCTATGGTAGAGCTGATGTGCAAGAAATAGAAGAAACGATGAGCGGCAAAGATGAAGGGATCATATGAAAGAGAAACCATTAAAATGCCGGTTTAGCAAAGAAGAATCAGAAGAAAAATAGAAACAAAGGAATGATTAAAAAACTCCCTGCATATATTTTACCAGTATATACAAGGGGGTTTTTTATGGACAATTTTCAGTTATACAAAGACATCAGCAAAAGAACCGGAGGCGAGCTTTATTTAGGTGTGGTAGGGCCTGTCAGAAGCGGTAAATCCACCTTTATCAAACGGTTTATGGATGTATGCGTAGTGCCCAATATGGCAGATGATTATACGAAAAAGCTGGTGGTGGATGAACTTCCCCAAAGCGCGGCGGGAAAGACGATTACCACAACGGAGCCTAAATTCGTTCCCAAGGAAGCGGCAAAAATCTCTTTGGATAACGATATAGAGGTAAAGGTACGGCTGATTGACTGCGTGGGCTATATGGTGGAGGGCGCCAGCGGTCATATGGAAAACGATGCGGAAAGAATGGTTAAAACTCCCTGGTTTGAAGATGAGATTCCTTTTACCCAGGCAGCGGAGGTTGGCACCAGAAAGGTTATTTACGATCATTCCACCATCGGCATTGTTATTACTACCGACGGAAGCTTTACGGATATTCCCGCGGAAAACTACATACCGGCCACTGAGCGTACCATTATGGAATGTAAGCAATTAAGAAAGCCTTTTGTGGTACTTGTGAACACGGAAAGACCCCAGTCAAAGGAGGCTTCTGAGTTAGCAAAAAGCATCAGCGAGAAATTTGATGTGACGGCGCTGCCCATGAATCTTGCACAGCTAAAGAAAGAGGATATGGAAACCCTGCTTTCGGAAATTCTGCTGGAATTTCCTATTTCCCGAATTGAATTTTATATGCAGGGCTTTGTGGAGATGCTCCCTTCAAGCCATCCTTTAAAGGTAGAGCTGACGGAACAGATCAAGGAGCAGATGGGCCAATACAACTGCATGAAGGATTTAATGGAACATCCTGTTACTTTGGAGAGCAAGTATATTAAAAAAATGAAGACTGATTCGGTTAGTATGGCGGACGGTTCCGTGCGGATTGACCTGACTATTGCGGATGAATGTTATTATGAGCTGTTAAGCGATATGTTGGGAGAGGAAATTACATCGGAGTACCAGTTCTTTGGGAAGCTGCGCAATCTGGCGTCCGTATCGAGGGAATACGAAAGCGTGCTGCCTGCCATTACCATGGTAAGACAGAAAGGATACGGGGTTATGAAGCCCAAACGGGATGAAATTACCCTGGGGAAACCCGAGGTTATCAAGCATGGAAACAAATTTGGCGTAAAGATGAAGGCGGAAAGTCCTTCGGTACATTTAATCCGTGCCAATATTGAGACGGAAATTGCGCCTATTGTAGGAACGAAAGAACAGGCGGAGGATTTGATCCGTTATATAGAAGATGCGGACAATGAAACAGGCAGTATCTGGGAAACCAATATTTTCGGAAAAAGTATTGAGCAGCTTGTGGAGGACGGTATCCAGAGCAAACTTTCCATGATAGGGGACGAAAGCCAGATCAAGCTTCAGGATTCCATGCAGAAGATTGTAAATGATACTACCGGCGGATTGGTATGTATTATCATATAAGAATATGCGAACCTGCCCGGATGAGCCGAGCTGTTTTGAAAATTTACTTATGCGGACGATTTGCAGCGGTATTGCCATATACGAAACCCATATAGTTAAACTATAGAGTGAAACTGCAAAATTTTCTTCAAATCCCCCCTTTTTTATGATATGCTAAGCATATATATCATAAAGAAGGGGTGTTTTTATGAATCAGGTATATGAAAAAGTAAATAATTGTTTAAAGAGTGTAAGAAAGGTAACGGATTTTGTACCCAAAGTAGCCATCGTACTGGGGTCCGGACTTGGGGATTATGTCAATGACATTAAGGTAGAAGCGGAAATAGACTATCAGGATATTGAAGGCTTTCCGGTTTCTACCGTACCGGGGCATGCGGGAAAGTTCATTTTCGGTTATGTAGGTTCTGTTCCTGTTGTATGTATGAAGGGCAGAGTTCATTATTACGAAGGCTATGATATTTCCGATGTGGTTCTGCCTACCAGATTGATGAAAAGGATGGGTGCGGAAATTTTGTTTTTAACTAATGCCTCCGGCGGCATCAATAAAAGCTTTAAAGCAGGTTCCTTTATGATGCTTACGGATCATATTTCCACCTTTGTGCCCAATCCCCTGATCGGACCCAATATTGAAGAGTTTGGGACAAGATTTCCCGATATGAGCCATGTATATGATGAAAAGCTTCAGGAAATTTTGAGGGAGACGGCAAAGGAAAACAACATTCATTTAAATGAGGGCGTGTATATCCAGTTCACGGGTCCCTCCTTTGAATCTCCGGCGGAAATCAGAATGGCAAAAACTCTTGGAGCCGATGCGGTGGGGATGTCTACAGTAGTGGAGGCGATCGTGGCAAATCATATGGGAATGCGTATTTGCGGCGTATCCTGTGTCTGCAATCTGGCAGCGGGTATTTCCCCTACGCCCCTGACTCATGACGAGGTACAACAGGCGGCAAACGAAGCGGCGCCGAAATTCAAAAAACTTTTGACGGAATCTGTGAAAAAATTTATTTAATATCAAATGATTACAATAAAATTTTTCAAAGAAGCTTCAGAGAGAAATGCAGTTTGCATAAGGAACCGGCAATTTGACCGGTCTTTAAGCCATGTATTGATCAAGCTTTAGAGCAGACAGGAGAAAAGACATGACATCCCGGGAAACGAAAATAGAACTGATAAAAAAAGCCATGGAAGCAAGAAAATATTCCTATGCGCCTTTTTCCGGATATATGGTAGGGGCGGCGCTGCTTTGTGAAGACGGCAGCATTATTACAGGATGTAACGTGGAGAACGCTTCTTATGGTGCTTCCAACTGCGGAGAAAGAACGGCGGTTTTTAATGCTGTCAGTAAAGGAAAACGGAAATTTTCGGCTATAGCCATTGCAGGAGGAAGAGAAGGGAGAATGGATTATGCCTATCCCTGCGGAATCTGCAGACAGGTTTTAAGGGAGTTTTCCGATCCAAAGCAGATGGAAGTGCTCATTTGTAAAAGCACAGAGGATTATAAGGAAATGACTTTAGAAGAGCTTTTGCCGGAATCTTTCGGACCGGAAAATTTATGGTAAATTTCGCAAAAAGTGATAGAGAAAACATATTTTGCGATCTGAATAATACAGAAAGGAATGGATAAAAACATGAATATCAGATTTTACAATGCAAAAATTTTAACCATGGAAGAGCCTGTACAGATTACAGAGGGAGAGTTGTGGGTAAGCAAAACGACGATCCTCTACGTGGGAGACGGTACAAACAAGGATAAGGTCTATGAAAAAAACGGAAATCATCCGGTAATCTGGGATAGGGAAATCGATTGTAAGGGAAATCTTTTGATGCCGGGCTTTAAGGACGCCCATACCCATTCCGCCATGACGCTGCTTCGTTCTTATGCAGATGATATGCCGTTACAGGACTGGCTGAATAAGCAGGTATTTCCCGTTGAAGCCAAAATGGAATATGACGACATCTATCATTTGACAAAGCTTGCCGTGCTGGAATACTTAACCAGCGGCGTTACCGGCGTTATGGAAATGTATCTGGATCCTTATGCCATTCAGGAGGCTTTTTCCGAATGCGGTATGAGAAATGTTCAGGTTAGCGGTATCAATAAATTTGGCCCTTCTTTAGAGGAAATGGAAAACCGTTATTTAAACCTCAACGGAAAAAATGAATTATCCTCCTTTATGTTAGGCTTCCATGCGGAATATACCTGTACAAAGGAATTACTGGAAAGTATCGGGGCGTTGGCACATAAGTATCAGGCTCCGGTTTTTACCCATAATTCTGAAACCGCGTTGGAAGTAAAGGAATGTAAGGAGCGCTACGGAGTATCCCCTACGGTTCTGTTTGAACAGCTCGGAATTTATGACTTTGGCGGCGGCGGCTACCATTGCGTGCACATGTGCGATGAAGATTTTGAAATATTTAAAAAGAGAAACCTGATTGCAGTAACCAATCCTGCGTCAAATTTAAAGCTGGCAAGCGGTATCGCGCCCATTTCCAGATATTTAAAGGAAGGGATTCCTGTTGCCATCGGCACCGACGGACCGGCAAGCAATAACTGTCTGGATATGTTCCGGGAAATGTTTTTAGTAACGGGACTTGCCAAATACTATGACGGAGATGCCTCCAGTACAGATGCTTTGGAGGTATTGAGGATGGCTACGGTAAACGGAGCAAAGGCAATGGGATGGAAAGATTGTGAAACTCTGGCGCCGGGCAGCAAGGCGGATCTCATTATGATCGATTTGAATCAGCCCAATATGCAGCCCGTGCACAATATTTCCAAAAACATTGTCTATGCCGGCAGTAAGCAGAATGTAAAAATGACCATGATCAATGGAAAGATTTTATATGAGGACGGCAGCTTTTATATTGGAACAGAGCCTGAAGAAATTTATAAGAAGTGCAATGAGATTTCCAAGAGACTGGAACTGGAGGCATAAGAAATGGAATATATCGCTTTTTTGGCGGTTATTATTTTAATAGTCATGGTCATTATGCTGACCGGCATGATGGATGAGAAAAGGTCAAAGCAGATGCTTCGTGAAAAACTGAAAAAGCAGTATGGGCAATATTCCGAAAAGAAATATGCGGATGGAAGATTGGAAAGCATTGTATCCGCAGTAAGATATGGCGAAAATGCAAAAGAAGCATTTGTGATTGATGATATTACATGGAACGATCTGGAAATGGACAGGCTCTTTACCTCCATTGACTATACACGTTCCGCGGCGGGAGAAGAAGCTCTTTACAGGTGGCTGCGTATGCCGGTATTTGAGGAAGAAGTGCTGAATTTAAGAGAAAGGCATTTCCGGTTTTTTGAAGACCATGAAAAGGACCGGCTTAACTATTTGCTCTTTATGGGCGATGTGGGCAGAACGGGAAAATATTCTGTGTATGATTATCTGGATTATCTGGATGCCTTAAAAGAAAACAATTGTTTCTTTACCAAGCTTTTGGATGCTGTCATAATCATCTGTCTGATATTGGGTCTTGCGGTCCATGCCTATTTCTTCATTCCTTTTGTCGTTATGCTGGCGTACCATTGCTTTACTTATACAAAGCAGAAAAAAGAGATAGAGCCTTATTTGACCACTTTTTCCTATTTTATCAGGATTTTAGACAGCGTTAAAAAATTTGACGGTATGTCCCGGGAATTCAAAGAGGAATTTTCGAAAGAAATAGAGGAAATTGAAAAAGAGAAGGCGGAGTTTAACTCATTTAAAAGGCTATCCTTCCTTGCCATGGATCATAATGCCGGTACAGTCGGTATGGAATTTAGCAGGCTTATTTTAGCTTATTTAAACCTTATCTTTCATCTGGATTTAATAAAGCTGTATTCCATGCTCCATGTGGTTAAGGAAAAGAAAAATTTTCTCATTGGTATTTTACTGGGAATGGGGGAAATAGAGGCATGCATCAGCGTGGTTTATGCCAGGGCAGCCTTTGATGAATATACGATTCCCCGTTTTGTGGAAAAGGGGAAAAGGCTTTATGAGGCAGAGGATTTATTCCATCCTTTAATCGAGCATCCTGTAAAAAATTCCCTGCATCAAATAAGAGGCATGCTTTTAACCGGCTCCAACGCTTCCGGTAAATCCACCTTTTTAAAAGCGGTTGCCATAAATGCCCTGTTGGCGCAGACCATTCATACGGCATGTGCAAAAAGCTATAAAAGCAATTATTTCCGCATTTATTCTTCCATGGCCCTTCGGGACAGCCTTTTACAGGGAGAAAGCTATTTTATTGTAGAAATCAAATCCATTAAAAGAATATTTGACGGGGTAGAGGAAGAAGGAGCCCCTGTTTTGTGTACCATAGACGAGGTTTTAAGGGGCACCAATACGGCTGAGAGGATCGGTGCCAGTACCGAGCTTTTGAAGGCTCTTGCAAGGAAAGGGGCATTGTGCTTTGCGGCAACCCATGATTTGGAGCTGACCACTTTGTTAGAGAGAGAAATGGACAATTATCATTTTGAGGAAATGGTTGAAGGAGCGGATATAACATTTCCCTATGTGCTTACAAAGGGCGGCGCAAAGGGACGAAATGCCATTAAACTTTTAAAGGCATTCGGATTTGAGGAAGAACTGGTAGAAAAAGCGGAAAAGCTGGCAGGAGGATTTTAAGTGAAGGTAAGTATTTATACAGACGGTTCTGCGAGAGGCAATCCGGACGGTCCCGGAGGCTATGGAACCGTTCTGCAATATGTGGATGCGACTGGTGCGCTTCATGAGCGGGAACTGTCGGCAGGATATAAAAAGACGACTAACAACCGAATGGAGCTTATGGCGGTAATTGTAGGACTGGAAGCGTTAAACCGTCCCTGCCAGGTGGAGCTGTATTCGGATTCCAAATACGTGATTGACGCTTTCGAAAAAAAATGGGTGGATTCCTGGCTAAAGAACGGATGGAAGAACAGCCAGAAAAAACCTGTCAAAAACATAGACTTGTGGAAACGGCTTTTGGAAGCTAAAAGTAAGCATCAAGTACATTTTAACTGGGTAAAAGGGCATGCGGGGCATCCGGAAAATGAGCGGTGCGACAAGCTTGCAACATCCGCGGCGGACGGTGGAAACTTACTTGACGATTGTCCCCGGACGGTGTATGATTGACCATAGGAAGACTTAAAACGAAACAGGAAAGGAAAAGCCTAAGATGAACAATTTTGCATTATTTTTTAACTCTTTTTTATCCTATTTATTGCTGTTTGTAATAATTGTAGCAGTAGCTGGAATCGCCATGTTTATTGGTATCAAAATGCGGAAAAAGAAAAATGCAGAAGAGCAGGCGGCAATATCCGGCGAAGATAAAGTAGAAGAAGTCATAACACAATAACTTACAAAAGGGTGCTGCAACAGCATCCTTTTTCTATTGTATGGGAAAGCGATCAATGTAATCTGTTTAAGAATGCCGCTGCGGAAATATAAAGGAGAAATCTATGGAAAAGAACAAAAGATATGACATCATTTTCTGGGATGTTGACGGTACGCTTTTAAATTTTTTAAAGTCTGAGCATTTTGCCCTGACGGATACCTTACATAAATACGGACTGCCGTCTAATGATGAAATCGTCGGGATTTATTCCGAAATCAACGAAAAGTGTTGGAAGAAGCTGGAACGGGGAGAAGTGAAAAAATCATGGGTACTGGTACACCGGTTTGAAGAATTGTTTGACTATCTCCATGTGACGGATGTGGATGTAAAGGCATTTCAAAAGCATTATCAGTATATGCTTGGAAGCGTTTTCTATTTTCAGGATGAATCCAAGGAGCTTTTAGAAAAGCTTAAGGGAGATTTCAAGCAGTATATCGTGACTAACGGTGTGGAAGATACCCAGAGGAGGAAGCTGAAGCTTTCGGGAATAACGGATTTGGTAGACGGTATTTTTATTTCCGAGTGCATTGGCTACGAGAAACCCAATCCCTTGTTTTTTGAAGGCTGCATGAAGGAGATAGAAAAGGATTTGGGAAGCGTTCCCGATAAAAGCCGCATATTGATTGTCGGAGATTCTCTAACAAGCGATATGAAGGGCGGTAATCAGTTCGGAATCCATTGCTGCTATTATAAAAACGACCAAGAAACGAAAACCGGTGGAGGAAAAGCGGTATCAGGCGCGGGCAAAGATGCGGCAGAAAAGATTCAGAATACCGGGATAGAAATAGACGGAATAAGACTTGATTACCGGATTGGAAATTTGTGGGAGGTGGAACAGATTTTATGGCAAAATCCTCAAACCAGAAACTAAAGCAATTATATTTATTGAAGATTTTATCAGAATATACGGATGAAACCCACGCCCTGACTACCAGGGAGTTGATCGAAAAGCTTTCGGAGTATAATGTGAATGCGGAGAGGAAAAGCATTTACAGCGATATTGAGGCTTTAAATACCATGGGCTATGATATTTTAAATGATAAAAACCGTAATCACTACGGCTATTATATGGCGTCCAGAAATTTTGAAATGCCTGAATTGAAGCTTTTGGTAGACGCAGTGCAGTCCTCCCGGTTTATTACGGAAAAGAAATCAAGAGAATTGATCGGAAAACTGGAAAAGCTGTGCAGCAAATATGATGCGGGAAAGCTGCAGCGTCAGGTATATGTTTCGGACAGACTGAAGGCTGAAAATGAAAGTATTTATTATAACATTGACGGAATCCACGAAGCCATTCAAAATGACAGACAGATTTCCTTCAGGTATTATGAATGGGATTCCAATAAGAAAATGCGTTTAAAAAAAGAGGGACAGCGGTATCTGGTCAGTCCCCATATGCTCATATGGAATGATGCCAATTATTATTTGGTGGCATTTGAAGGAGAAAGCGGTATCATAAAACATTTCCGTGTGGATAAAATGGTGGAGCTTTCCGTTGAGAATGCAGAGAGACAGGGGAAAGAGGCCTGTCTTGAATTTTCCTCTGCAATTTATTCCAGAAAGAGCTTTCAGATGTTCGGGGGAGAAGAGGTTGCCGTTACCATGCTTTGTGAAGAAAGTATGGTTGGCGTTATGATTGACCGTTTTGGTAAAGAGGTTTCCATGCGTCAGACGCAGCCGGGCTGGTTTCGGGTCAGAACGGAAATCGTGGTAAGCCCTCCCTTTTTCGGATGGCTGGCAGGCATGGGCGGAAAGGTAAAAATTTCCGCACCAAAAGAAGTGGCCGAGGAAGCCGAAAGCTATTTAAAAAAGGTTCTGGAACAATGGAAAGAATAAATGAACAGGAGAAGTAACAGTCATGGAATTTGCGGATAGAATGAAGGATTATGAAGAAGGGATTTTTCAGGTATTAAATGAAATGCGCCTGAAAAAAGAAATGGCAGGAGAAAAGGTCTATAATTTTTCAGTGGGAACGCCGGATTTTCATCCTGCGGACCATATCATAAAAGCGGTAACAGAAGCAGCCTTAAGGCCGGAAAATTACAAATATTCCCTGGGAGATATGAAGGAATTGACAGAAGCGGTAATAGACAGATATAAAAATCGTTACGATGTTGTTTTGTCAGAAAAAGAAGTTACTTCCGTTTATGGTTCCCAGGAAGGGATTGCCCATATCTGCTTTGCACTGTGTAATCCGGGGGATGTGGTGTTAGTGCCTAATCCCGGTTATCCCGTGTTTACCTTCGGACCGTCCTTAGCGGGAGCTCAGATCAAAACCTATGATTTAATAGAAGAAAAGGGATATCTGCCTGATTTATCCTGCATTGATGAGGAGACGAAAAGGGCGGCAAAGTGTATTCTGGTTTCCTATCCCCTCAATCCGGTCTGTAAATGCGCGCCGCCTTCCTTTTATGAGGAACTGATCGCATGGGCAAAGAAGAACCAGGTTATTGTCATCCATGATAACGCTTATTCCGATATTGTTTATGATAACAAAACAGGCCGTTCCTTTCTATCCTATGAGGGCGCCAGGGAAGTAGGGGTTGAATTCTATTCCCTTTCCAAATCCTACAATTATACAGGGGCGAGAATGGCGTTTCTTGCAGGCAATGAGGAAATTGTACAAACCTTTAAACGCTTAAGGAGTCAGATTGATTACGGAACCTTTTATCCGGTGCAGTTTGGCGCTATTGCCGCATTGACGGGGCCGGATGACTGCGTGAAGGAGCAGTGCATAAAATATGAAAAAAGGCGGAATGCCCTTTGCGACGGTTTTACAACTGCGGGCTGGAAATTTGACAGAAGTCAGGGCACAATGTTTGCGTGGGCCCGAATTCCGGACGGCTTTGAAGATGATGTTGCCTTTGTAAAAGAATTGTTTGAAAAGACAGGAGTTCTTTGTACGCCGGGGAGCAGCTTTGGGACACTGGGAAAGAACCATGTCCGCTTTGCTCTTGTTCTGCCGGTGGAAATAATAGAGGAAGCTCTAAAGGCTGTTGTGGACTGCGGCATATTACAGGAAACAGGAAATCCCGGGCCAAAGAAACAGAAGTAACGGACGAACCGTTTAATGTGAACGGGCCAATTTTGAACGTGGTAATTTTTCACAAAATTGCCACGTTTTTTATGTGAAAAATGCAGAGTAAGCTTTTGTTGACAGGGGATGAATCTTTAGCTATACTTGAAGTCATATCACAACATCTTGTGCTTGTTTACATAATATAGCACATTTATTGGTGGTTTAAGTTTTCGGTATAGTGTAAAGAGAGGGAGGATGCTGTTCATGTCTGAAGCGGTACAAAAACAGAAGCATAAAAAGAAAAAGGATTACGGGAAGGAATTTAAGACCAAAAATCCTGTAAAGGTTATTAAGAAAGACGGCAGCAAGGAAGCCTTCAATGTACAAAAGGTTATTGATGCGGTAGGAAAGAGTGCGTACCGTGCTTTGACAAAGTTTACGGATGAAGAAAAGAATCACGTTTGTCAGTATGTTGTTGATAAAGTAGATGAGCTGGGACAGGATGAAATACCGATTCCCATTATGCATAATATTGTGGAGAGCGCGTTGGAGCAGGTAAAGCCAATCGTGGCAAAAAGCTATCGTGATTACCGCAATTATAAACAGGATTTCGTACGGATGATGGATGATGTATACAAGAAAAGCCAGTCCATTATGTATGTAGGGGATAAGGAAAATGCCAATACGGACAGCGCCCTTGTTTCCACCAAGAGAAGTCTTATTTTTAACCAGTTTAATAAAGAATTGTATCAAAAGTTTTTTATGACTACGGAAGAGATTCAGGCCTGCCGGGACGGTTATATTTATGTACATGACATGTCCGCAAGAAGGGATACCATGAATTGCTGCCTTTTTGATGTGGCAAACGTTTTGACCGGCGGATTTGAAATGGGAAATATATGGTACAACGAGCCCAAAACCTTAGACGTTGCCTTTGATGTCATCGGCGATATTGTATTGTCGGCGGCAAGCCAGCAGTACGGCGGTTTTACGGTTCCTGAGGTGGATAAGATCTTAGAGCCCTATGCGGAAAAATCTTATCGGAGAAATATCAAAAAATACCTTCGTCTGGGAATTGACAGAGAGACTGCGGAAGGGGAAGCTTTAGCAGATGTAGCCAAAGAATTTGAGCAGGGCTTTCAAGGCTGGGAATACAAATTCAATACTGTGGCAAGCAGCAGGGGAGATTATCCTTTTATTACCGTGACGGCAGGCATCGGCACGGGCAGATTTGCCAAAATGGGCACCATTTCCATGCTGAATGTCCGCAGAAAGGGACAGGGAAAAAAGGAATGTAAAAAGCCTGTTCTTTTCCCCAAAATTGTGTTTTTATATGATGAAAACCTTCATGGACAGGGGAAGGAGCTGGAGGATGTATTTGAAGCAGGCGTAAAGTGTTCCGCCCAAACCATGTATCCCGACTGGCTGAGCCTTACGGGGAAAGGATATATTGCCAGCATGTATAAGCAGTACGGCAAGGTAATATCTCCCATGGGATGCCGGGCATTTTTGTCCCCGTGGTATGAAAGAGGCGGCATGCATCCTGCCGATGATGAGGATACGCCGGTATTTGTGGGAAGATTTAACGTAGGTGCGGTTTCTTTGCATTTACCTATGATTTTAGCTAAGTCCAGACAGGAAAATAAGGATTTTTATGAGGTGCTGGATTATTATTTGAATTTGATCAGGCAGCTGCATATCAGAACTTATGCTTATTTAGGAGAGATGCGGGCGTCAACCAATCCCCTGGCCTATTGCGAAGGCGGATTTTTGGGAGGACATTTACAGCTTCATGACAAAATCAAACCGATTTTAAAAGCGGCTACCGCATCCTTTGGAATTACGGCGTTTAATGAATTACAGGAATTGTATAACGGCAAATCCTTAGTGGAGGATGGCGCTTTTGCCTTAGAGGTTTTGGAGCACATCAATGCCAAGATTAACGAATTTAAAGAAGAAGACGGTAATCTTTATGCCATTTACGGAACGCCTGCGGAGAATCTGTGCGGACTGCAGGTTAAGCAGTTTAGGGCAAAATATGGCATTATTGAAGGGGTTTCCGATAAGGAATATGTAAGTAACAGTTTTCATTGTCATGTATCGGAGGATATTACGCCCATTGAGAAGCAGGATTTGGAATACCGCTTCTGGGAAATGGCAAACGGCGGCAAGATACAATATGTAAAATATCCTATTGATTATAATGTGGAAGCAATCAAAACCTTAATCAGAAGGGCTATGGATATGGGCTTTTATGAAGGGGTTAATATGTCTTTGGCATATTGTGATGACTGCGGACATCAGGAACTGGAAATGGATGTATGCCCTGTATGCGGAAGCAAGAATCTGACCAAAATTGACCGTATGAATGGCTATCTGGCTTACTCCAGAGTTCATGGGGACACAAGATTAAGCGATGCCAAAATGGCGGAAATTGCGGAAAGAAAGTCCATGTAGGGGGAAAGTTCCATATGAGATATCACAATATAACAAAAGATGATATGTTAAACGGCGACGGACTGCGGGTCGTATTATGGGTGGCAGGATGCACTCATTGCTGTAAAGAATGTCAGAACCCCCTTACATGGGATCCCGACGGCGGACTGCCTTTTGACGAAGCGGCCAGGGAGGAAATTTTCGGGCAGCTGGATAAGCCTTATATTTCGGGAATTACCTTTTCGGGCGGAGATCCCCTTCATTCGGCAAACCGTCTGGATGTGAGAAACTTTATGAAAGAAATCAAGAGCAGATATCCCCATAAGACCATCTGGCTTTATACGGGAGATGTATGGGAAAATATTCTGCATTATCCCCTTATGAAATATGTAGATGTTTTAGTGGATGGAGAATTTATTGCAAAGCTTAAGGATAACAAGCTTCTGTGGAAAGGAAGCAGCAACCAGCGGGTCATTGACGTACAGAAGACTCTTACCCAGACAGACCCGATCATACCGGTTCTTCACTGTCAGAATTATACATCATAAAAGCGGTCCTTTAGGACAGATAAGGAAAGAGATAACATATGAAAGAAACAATCAAAATCCAATATATCAATGATACCGTGGAAAGGCTGAAATACATTGACGGAAAGTCCGACTGGATCGATTTAAGAAGCGCCGAGCATGTGGAAATGAAGGCGGGAGAGTTCAGATTGATTCATTTAGGCGTTGCCATGCAGCTTCCCAAAGGATATGAGGCGCATATTGTGCCGAGAAGCTCCACCTTCAAAAATTTCGGCATTATCCAGACCAACCACTGCGGCATTGTAGATGAGAGCTATTGTGGGCCAAACGACTGGTTTTATATGCCGGCATATGCGCTGCGGGATACGGTAATTGAGGTAAATGACCGGATCTGCCAGTTTCGTATAGAAAAACACCAGCCTGTTATAGAGTTTGACGAGGTAGCTCAGCTTACAGGAAAAGACAGAGGCGGTATCGGAAGTACCGGGACAAATTGAAAAAAACTTCCTAAAGTGGAATAATAAGACTCCTTTTTGCAAAACTATAAATAAAAAGTTTTGTTAAAGGAGTCTTTGTATTTTGAAAAAATCGGATAGAAATAAAGAAGTCACATATTTTGAAAGCAAAATGAAGACCAGCCTGGAAGAGAATATACAGTATCTCAATGAAAAACTGGCGGTGGATGCCAATTTTGATGTGGTATACCGGGTCATTGAAATCGGCGGGAAAAGGGCGTGTATGTACTTTGTGGACGGCTTTTGCAAGGATGACTTAATGCAGAAGATGCTGCAGTATTTTATTTCCATTGCGCCAAAGGACATGCCCCAGAGCGCCCACGAAATGTCCAAGCAGTGCATACCTTATGTGGAGGTGGATTTACAGGATGAATGGAAGAAAATCATATATTTTATTCTTTCGGGCGTGTTTGCGCTGTTTATTGACGGATATGACAAGTGCATTCTCATTGATTCCAGAACCTATCCTGCAAGAAACGTATCAGAGCCGGAAAAGGATAAGGTATTAAGGGGCTCCAAAGACGGTTTTGTGGAAACCGTTATTTTCAATACGGCCCTGATCCGCAGAAGAATCCGTTCTTCAGACTTGAGGATGGAAATGATGAATGCGGGGAAAAGCTCTAAAACGGATATTGTAGTTTGTTATATGGATTCCCGAGTGGACCGTGATTTTCTGGATAAAATTAAAAACAGGATCAAAAGCATAAAGGTAGACGCTCTTACCATGAATCAGGAAAGCGTTGCGGAATGTCTTTACAAGAAAGCATGGTGGAATCCCTTTCCCAAATTCAAGTTTACGGAACGTCCGGATACCGCCGCCGCCCAGATTTTGGAAGGCGACATCGTTATCTTGGTGGATAATTCCCCTTCGGCAATGATCATGCCCACAAGTCTCTTTGATGTGGTGGAGGAAGCGGATGATTACTATTTCCCGCCGGTTACAGGCACCTATCTGCGGCTGTCCAGATTTTTAATTGCTATTTTAACCTATATCATGACGCCGACCTTTCTTTTGCTGATGCAAAACCCTGCCTATATTCCTTCCGGGTTTGAGTTCATTATGGTAAGGGATACGGTTAATGTCCCGCTGGTGTGGCAGTTCCTCATACTGGAGTTGGCAATAGACGGACTGAGGCTGGCCTCCGTTAATACTCCGAATATGCTAAGCACCCCCTTAAGTGTTATGGCGGCTCTTGTATTGGGCGAGTTTTCGGTTAACAGCGGATGGTTTAACTCGGAGGTCATGCTGTATATGGCATTTGTGGCAATCGCCAACTACACCCAGGCCAGCTATGAATTGTCCTATGCGTTAAAATTCATGAGGATCATTAACCTGGTTTTAACCGCTATTTTTGGAATTTACGGATATATCGCGGGAATTGCTATTCTGGTATTATGCGTTGTGTTAAATAAAACCGTTTCGGGACAGAGCTATATTTATCCTCTGCTTCCTTTCAATTTAAAACAATTATCTAAGCGGTTTTTAAGAAAGAGACTGCCGGAATCCAGACAATAGAGGCCCGGATATCCGGATTTGAAAAACGGATAAAAGAATGGTACAATATACCAAAATAAAAATACAAAGGAGCGGCTATTATGAGTCAATTCAAACTGGTAACCGATACTTCGGCGGATTTACCAAGGAGCTATTTAGAGCAGAATCATATAACGGTTATGAGCCTCGCCTATATAATAGATGGGAATACCTATGAATGGGAGCATCCCATGGATGAACATGAATTTTACGAAAGAATGAGAAAAGGCAGTATGCCCACAACCTCCCAGGTCAATATGGGAGACGCCATAGAGCTTTTTGAAAAACTGATTCTGGAACACGATGAGATATTGTGCGTTTCTTTCTCATCGGGGTTAAGCGGAACCTATAACAGCGTAGCGGTTGCGGCGCAAAATGTATGTGAAGGCCATCCCGGCAAAAAAATCCGCGTGGTGGATTCCAAAGCGGCTTCCTTAGGACAGGGACTTATGGTGGATTATGCCCTTAAAATGCAAAAGGAAGGGAAAAGCCTGGATGAAACGGCAGACTTTTTGGAACAGAATTTTCAGCATTTTATTCATGTGTTTACCGTGGACGATTTAAACCATCTTTATCGGGGCGGAAGGGTCAGCCGCGCAACAGCCTTTGTGGGCACGCTTGCCAATATTAAGCCGATTCTCCATGTAGACGAGGAAGGGCATTTGATTAATATTGGAAAGGTAAGGGGGAGGAAAAAGTCGTTAATCGAATTGGTCAATCTCATGGAACAAAGAATCGGAGACCATGTAAAGGATAATCGGACAATATTCATCAGCCACGGAGACAGCTTGGAGGACGCACAGTTTGTGGCGGATGAGGTAAAGCGGCGCTTTGGCATAGAAAGCTTTTTAATCAACTATGTAGGTCCTACTATAGGCGCCCACTCCGGTCCGGGAACGATAGCTTTGTTTTTCTACGGAGATGAAAGATAAAAAATCAGGAATACCGTATCAGCCGGAAAAATATGGCTGATACGGTACTTTTATAAGGAATGCCGTAAAGGTTTTTGACGGGAATATTGTGAGGTATTGTGAGGGAATAAAATGATTAACCGCTATGAATATGCGTCTGAACTGGAATATCAATTACATATTTATGAGGATAAGGTGGATTTTGCCAAATGCCAGATTCTGATTCAGTTAAGAAGCGCGATGGTAAGGAAGAGGGAAGAAGAATTTGAACTGAAAATGTATGCAGGTATTTTTTTTGCAATAGAATTTTTGATTGCTTTCAGCTTTACCATGTCTTTGGGACTCTGGAACTTTTTGGCGATTCTGGGGGTGCCAATCCTGTTTATAGGAATAGCGGGATGGCTTTTTGTGAGGCCCATCTGCACTTATAAGATAGTAAAGGGAATCATTCTTTATTCCGTTAATCGTCAGAACACCTTAGGGGAATGGCTTATGAAGCGGTATGAAATCCCTACCTGCGGCGCTGAGATCAATACCTGCCAGCTTTATCTGAATAAATACAATTTGTATCTGGAAAATATTAAACAGTGGAAAAATCAAATCACAGAGGAAAAGCAGGAGCTGTCAAAAGAACAGATTATGGAACAGCTGAAAAGAATGGAGAAGGAGCTGAAACCTGAAATCGGGGTTGCAACCGTTATGGACGGCAATCTGAAAAAGGTTTTAAAGCGCATTACAATGGTGGGTACGGTCATTGCCTACGGGTTGATTCTATTGTTGGAGTTTAAGCTGTATCTGAATATATTGGATAGGATCGAATATCTGTTCCGGCAAATATAAAAAGATTTTGAGGAGTGAGTGGACAATAAGGACGAATCCTGTTGTCTGTAAAAAAAATATGCAAGCTATGAAAAATAAAATACGGAAAAATGTCAGCCTGTTGCTCTGCGGCTGTCTTATCATAAGTCTGTTGTCGGGATGCGGCAGACAGGAGCAAACAGAAGAAAATACGGAACCGGTTGTTTCGGAAAACGGGAAAGGGCGGGAAGAAACGCTTTCTTACAATGGAACAATGGGACTTTCCGCCTCCGGCAACGGGGCGCCGGCAGAGGATAACGCCGATTTAAACATGTTTTCTTTCAGGGATGTGTATGGTGTTACCTATCAGGTTTCATTTAATGAACTGGCAGATGTCCATAGCTATGATATGTCATGTCTTACTACCGACGGACAGTTTAAATCCTATGAAGCGCCGGGATATACTTCCAGAGTGGGGATTGATGTTTCCAAATTTCAGGGAGATATTGACTGGCAGGCGGTAAAGGAGCAGGGAATCAGCTATGCCTTCATCCGTGTGGGAAACAGAGGCTATGGAAAAGAAGGAACCCTAAATACCGATGGAAAATACTTACAGAATATAGAAGGCGCCAAAGCGGCGGGAATCGACGTGGGAGTCTATTTTTATTCCCAGGCTGTCAGTGAAGAGGAGGCTTTGGAGGAAGCGGAATATGTGCTGAAGCTTTTAGAGGGTATAGAGCTGGATTATCCGGTAGTTTATGATGCGGAATATGTCATAGAGGATGAGGCCAGAACCGATGGCGTCGGTGCCGGTCAGTTTACGAAAAATACCATTGCCTTCTGTGAGCGGATAGAGGAGGCCGGATATAAGCCGGTTATCTATGCCACCATGAAATGGGAAGCCTATGCCCTAAAGCTTCATGAGGTAAATGAATACGAAAAATGGTATGCGGATTATGAGGAGTTTCCACAGACTCCGTATGATTTTACCTACTGGCAGTATACCAATGAAGGGAAACTGGAAGGAATTGAAGGTCCGGTGGATTTGAATCTGGAAATAATTCCTATAGAAGAGCGTACCGGGGAAATATTGCAGGGAATGACAAAAGAAGAAAAGGTGGCACAGTTATTTATTGTGACACCGGATGCCCTGACGGGAAATACAGGACTTAAAGCTGGAGGAGAGGCGTTAAAGCAGGCTTTGGCGGAATATCCGGTAGGCGGAGTTGTTTATTTTTCAGGTAATATAGAAACGCCGGATCAGACAAAGGCGTTATTAAAGGAAACCTGGCTGGATTCAAAGGCGGCAGCTGTCCTTCCGGCCTTTCTGGCTGTTGATGAAGAAGGAGGAAGCGTTGCAAGAGTTGCGGGAAACCCTGCCATGGAAACAGAGAATGTGGGAGATATGGCAGATATAGGCGCCACAAGGGATGAAAGAAAGGCCTATGAAGCGGGAAAGACGATTGGCGAATATCTTTCAAAACTGGGATTTAATCTGGATTTTGCGCCGGATGCGGATGTGCTTACCAATCCGGAAAATACGGTGGTAAAGAAGAGAAGCTTTGGCGCCGAGCCCGAACTGGTAAGCGATATGGCTTTGGCTTATATGGACGGACTTCGGGAAGCAAATGTGGCAGGGTGTTTAAAGCATTATCCCGGTCACGGCGCAACGGCAGCGGATACCCATGAAGGATATGCCTATATAGAGAAGGATTTAGAGCAGCTAAAAGAGGCAGATTTGATTCCCTTTATAAGAGGGATAGAGGAAGGCGTTCCTGTTATCATGGTAGGGCATATTTCCCTGCCAAAGGTTACGGGCGATGAAATGCCTGCGTCTTTATCCGGGAAAATGATCGGGGATATTTTAAGAACGGACTTAGGATATGACGGACTTGTCATAACTGATGCGTTGAATATGGGTGCGGTAACAAAACAGTACAATTCGGAAGAGGCCTGCATTCTGGCGCTATCTGCCGGGGCGGATATGCTTTTGATGCCGGAGGACTTTAAAAGCGCTTATAGCGGTGTGCTTAAGGCGGTAAATGAAGGGCGTATTTCGGAAGAGGCGCTGAATGAAGCAGTCAAACGAATTATCCGGGTAAAGCTGCAATATTTATAAGGGTGGATTTACTGTGGTCAGTGTTTTATCAGCCGCAAAATGCGCTGCCTACACAACTTGACAGAATTCGGTTGATTAGGGGATAATAAAAGAAAAATGTTGTTTTACGGTAAAGACTGCGAAATATGATGAGCCAAAGAATCCGGAAGGAGAAAAACGGCAATATGTCTTCTACCGATTTTTGGATATTTGAATTGCCGGAAGGCTGGGAAAAAGATACAGTTTCATCAACGGATGACCAAGATATTTTTGCCCCGGTAAAAGTATAACGATAGCAGAGGCCGGGAAAGGGACGGAGGCATTCGAAGCGGCGGAACACATCATGAATACTGCAAAGGTAAAGTAAGGGGTGGTAATATGAACCTGGAAGATGGATTTTTGGTAGAAGGCTATCGTTTCTATTCAAAGGACGAGGCCGAGAAAGCGTTGAGAGAACTGGCGAAGATAAAGGTTTTGGATGAAAAACTGGACGCGGAAAATTTTGATGCGGTAAAAGCGCTTTATTTAAAGGCGGTAAGCCAGCAGGCCTTTGAAACCCAGATCGGATTTGATTATTTGAGAAATATACAAAGATACCTGATATCAAAAAAGGTTTTAAAGCCGGAAGAGAATCCCCTTCCTGTCCTTTATTCCAAGACGATGCAGGAGGAAGAGGCTGTGCATATTAAAGAGGAATATCAGGCCTTTGAAAAAGAATTAAGAGAAGAAACCGGAAAGCAGATTGATAAGGAGAGGGAACTGGCAAAACAAGCTAAAGCCACGTGCCGCACTTTTATGATCCTTTCGGGTGTTCTGGCGGTTATGGTGGTTATAATGTTTCTGATCAGCCTGACAGGAAAAAATGAAACATTTTGAATTACAAAAATGTTATTACGAACCGCTATGCGGAATGGGAGCAAGAACTGACGGAGAGGGAAACGGTAATCAGACAAAAAGAGACGGAACTGGAAATTACGCCCTAGTCATGGAAATAAGAGGTATGGAATGTAAAAGAACTAAAAAGGCATTCTATACCTTTCTTTATGAAATAATTCACAAAATAGACATATTCCCGGGGTATAATAAATGAAATCTTATATCCATGTTTGAAATAAGAGCTGACTTGAATAACAGATATGAGAATGGCTGATGATTCGGAGGCGGTTATGGAAAAATTAAAAATCTTGGTAGTTGACGATGAAAGCAGGATGAGAAAGTTAGTAAGGGATTTCCTTGTGCGGAACAATTACGATGTCATTGAGGCTGAAAACGGCTCTAAGGCTGTGGACATTTTTTTTGAACAAAAGGATATCGCTTTGATTTTACTGGATGTTATGATGCCGCAGATGGATGGCTGGCAGGTATGCCGGGAAATCAGGGAATATTCCAAGGTGCCTATTATTATGCTTACGGCAAAATCCGATGAAAAGGATGAATTACAGGGGTTCCAATTAGGCGTGGATGAATACATTGTAAAGCCCTTTAGTCCCAAAATACTGGTGGCAAGAGTAGAGGCTGTTTTGAGAAGAACCAGCGCGGCGGCTTTGGGAAATTCCATATTATCCGTAGGACAGATCAAAGTGGATAAGGCGGCCCATATTGTGACAATTGACGGAAAGCAGGTGGATTTAAGCTACAAAGAATTTGAATTATTAACTTATTTTATGGAAAATACAGGAATTGCGCTCTCAAGGGAGGTAATACTGAACAACGTATGGAATTACGATTATTTTGGGGATGCCAGAACCATTGATACGCATGTAAAAAAGCTCAGAAGCAAATTGGGAAAACAGGGAGATTATATTAAGACAATCTGGGGCATGGGCTACAAATTTGAGGTAAATGATGAAATACTCAATTAAAAATCAACTGACATTTGTTTTTATTGCGATTATGAGCGGCACAATTTTATTGTGTTGGTTTTTAAATAACGGTTTTCTGGAAAAATACTATCTTCGCAACAAGCAGCAGGTCATGAGAAGATCCTATCAAAACATAAATGAAGCCATCAGCAACGGCAGCATACAAAGCGAAGAATTTGAAAACCAGCTTCAAAGGCTTTGCGGAATCTACAATATCAGTGTCATTGTAATCGATGCGGATTCTACCCTTGTCCAGTCTGCGGGCAGTGATTCGGATATTATGATCAAATATCTTTTAGACAGGGTTTTTTTGGAAAATACCGGAATGTATGAAACCATAGAGCAGACAGAAAATTATATTATGGAAATTGCCCATATACAAAGAAATGGTATGTCCTATATAGAAATGTGGGGGACTTTGGATAACGGCAATCTTTTTATGACGAGGTCCGTAGTGGAAAGCATTCATGAAAGCGTTCAGATTTCCAGCCGCTTTCTGGGCTACGTTGGAATTTTGGCAACAATTGTATGCGGGCTGCTTATCAGGATAATCACAAAACGGATTACAGAACCCATCTCATCCCTGACCGAAATATCAAAAAGGATGGCGGATCTGGATTTTGAGGCGCGTTACGAAGGAAAAGAAAAGCATGAAGTTGCTGTTTTGGGGCATCATATGAACCAGCTTGCCGAAAGACTGGAGAACACGATTTCTGAACTAAAGACAGCCAATAATGAGCTTTTAAAGGATATCGAGAAAAAAGAACAGATTGATGAAATGAGAAAAGAGTTTTTATCCAATGTCTCCCATGAGTTGAAAACACCCATTGCCTTGATTCTGGGTTATGCGGAAGGACTGAAAGAGGGAATCAACCAGGATACGGAAAGCAGGGATTTTTATTGTGATGTCATCATGGATGAAGCCGGAAAAATGAACACCATGGTAAAAAAACTGCTTACTTTAAATCAGCTGGAGTTCGGAAACGATGTTGTCAGCATGGAAAGATTCGATATCAGGGAGTTCATAGCCAATTATCTGGAGTCGGCTGATATTCTGATTAAACAAAATAATACAAAGGTATATTTTGAAGAAAACGACCCCTGTTTCGTTTGGGGAGATGAATTTAAAGTGGAAGAGGTATTCGTAAATTATTTTTCCAATGCTTTAAATTATGTGAAAAATGAAAATGAAATAAGAATCAGTTTTGAGAGAATGGAAGATACAGTAAGAATCCGGGTATTTAATACAGGAGACCCGATTCCTGAGGAATCCCTGCCTCATTTGTTTGAAAAATTTTACAAGGTGGATAAGGCGCGGACAAGAGAATACGGGGGAAGCGGAGTGGGGCTTTCCATTGTAAAAGCGATTATGGATTCCATGCATCAGGGCTTTGGAGTAACAAATTATGAAAACGGTGTGGAATTTTGGTTTGAATTAGCATCGAAATAGTGCTAGAATACAAATAGCAAGTTAGGGAGGAATGATACGTGAAAAAGAGATTAGGTTTAATTTTACTGGCAGGTTCCCTGATTTTATGCCTTACAGGATGTAAAAGCGCCATACCGGAAATGTCAGAAGAAGAAATGGGTCTTGTAACAGAATACGCTGCGGGACTGTTGTTAAAATATGATGCAAATTATCAGCCTATGTTTTTAGACGATGAAAAGATAGCTGCGGAGGAAGAAGCCAGACAGAAAGTTTTGGAAGAAGCAGAACGACGGGCGGCGTTAGAAGCTGAAAAGGCGGAAAAAAAGGCAAAAGAGCAGAGCGAAAGGGAAAACGGAGAAAGCAGTAACGGAGAAGGTCAGGAGGATATACCGGCGGGACCTGTAGATATTGCACAGTTTTTGGAATTGGAGCAGGTTTCGGTTTCCTTTAACGGCATTGAATTTAAAGATACTTATCCGGACAGCGGGGAGGAGCTGTACTTTGCCCTCAATGCTTCGCCGGGATGCAAGTTAGCGATTATACACCTGACGCTTACCAATACAGGCGGTGGCGACAGCAATGTCGATATCTTTAATAAGGCGCCTAAGTTTAAGCTTTCTGTTAATGGAGGAGAATATCACAGTGTTATGACCACACTGTTGGAAAATGATTTCTCCGTATATGCGGGTACGCTTGCTTTCGGACAGTCGATAGATGCGGTACTGGTGGCGGATGTGAAAGAGGAAGAATGCGGTCAGGTAAATGAAGCAAGCCTCAGCATAAGGTATAATGGCGAAACAGTAAAAGCGTCTGTTTATCCCTGATAATGACAGATTAAACAGAATTGAATCTGTCAATACTAACAAAAAGAGAAAAAAGAAGTAAAAAGTAAAAATTTAGTGTTGA
>Ga0137306_100560_pt1 | contig 49680 bp, 47 predicted proteins | sample Inofroosms_March_FD_97187 | JGI IMG/M metagenome (GOLD analysis project Ga0137306, IMG submission 97187) | Mouse cecal microbial communities from Vienna, Austria - N-Acetylneuraminic and N-Acetylglucosamine D2O microcosms_March | ecosystem: Host-associated > Mammals > Digestive system > Large...
ACATCTTCTGCCAGCCATCTCGAAAATGGCACGCCTAAGCTCACTGAGCCATTATGCAACTGTTACAAATGATGTTGTCAAAGAGCAGTTAAAGCCAAGACTGGAGAAAGATGAAATGCTTATCACATACAACTATTGGAAATCGAAGCGACTATCAAAGTGGCAGAAGCCAACAATTACGACATGATGCTTAAAAAGGCCCTAAAGGAAAAAGACGCCCTGGAAAAGATTATTAAAAAATTAGAGAAAGGGGACAGGAAAAATGACAGCTAAGGAAAAAAAGATGGCTGGCGTAAAAAAGCACAATGAAGCCGTGAAGCAGAAAAAGCGGATGATGTGAAAAAAGCCATCAATAAACTCAGAAAAGAAGGCGAGTTTACCCTTGCTGACCTTTGTAGGGAAGCAAATGTAAGCAGGACTTATTTTTCTAAGCATCCAGATATGCGAGAACTTGCCGATAAATACATAACTCCTACAGGATATTGCAAAAATAGAAGTAAGGATTCCACAGACGCTTATATCCAGATACTCAAGAAAGAGAATAGGGATCTGAAAAAGCTATCGAAAAAATCAAGAAGGATATTGTTACAGAAGATAAATACAAGGAAAAATATGAAGAGGCTTTAGAAGAGAATAAAAAACTCAAGGCACAATTAGAAGAGGCGTACAGCCTTAATCTACCAGACCATCTGTAACAATTTGATGTCTGCAAACGTAAGAAAAAGGACAGGATAGATTCCCTGCAGCTGCCGGTATCTCTCGTATTCCCAGATGGCCAGTCCGTCGAACAGATCCCCCGTCCTTTATACTTCATAGAAAAGAAGCATTCCAGCATATTCATATTAAGGGTTTTCCAAAAACGGCGCGGACGCGTAATCAGAGTCACTTTGTCCTCCGACTCCCACCATTCTTTGATAAGCACTGTCTTATCTACATAAAAGCACTTTCTCTCGCGTATTGAGTCAAAGCCATCATTTCCAATACTAACTGTTTTCACTTCTATTCACCACCTTTTCAACTGGAGTTGGGGACGGGGCATTTTTAAAAATGCCCCGTCCCCAATTCATTATTTTTCAAAGATGGTTCCTTTACAGAATGATCTTGATGTCGGCATGACTTTCATCAGAAGGTAATAAGCCACTCCTGTAGGAATCAGGCTCACATACCAGGAAAGCTGCATTACCAGCAGTGAGCACAGGGATCCGAAGATAATCGCAATCACTGCCGCCCAGTTAATTCCCTTGAAGCATCCCTGTTTGTCATACATGTCATTGATATCCAGTTTCTTCTTGCGAAGAATGAAGTAATCCACTGCCATGACCGCAAAGATTGGTCCGAGGAATGCGGAGTAGAACTGTGTGAAGAGATTCAGCCCTGCTGCGGATTCATCAGTAACCAGTTTCCACGGCATTACGCATGCGGAGAGCACGCCTACAAGTATCGTAGCATGTGTCCATTTCATCTTGAAGGACTCCATCAGCACATATGCCGGCGGAACGATATTGTTCAGTACGTTTGTTGTAACCTGTGCAAATGCGATGAAGAGCAGGGTTACGATTGTGAGGACCTTGCTTCCCATTGTGGTGGAGAACACTACTACCGGGTCGCTGTTTCCTGTTGCTGCTGTTACAAGAAGTCCGATCAGACCCATGAACAGGGTTACAGGAAGGATTGCTACTGTATAGATGCTTGCCGCCTTCACAGGCTTAATGTCATCTGTCGCGTTTCGTGAATAGTCAGACGCATTGATGATCATCGTGGAATAAATTCCAAGGAAGGACGTGGTCGCTGCCCAGAACGGCATGCCCCATGTTCCCTTAATGCCGGAGAATACGTCCCCGATCTCTGAGGAGAACTGTGTATTTACTACATACAGCATGTAGATCAGGATTGCAATAATAAATACGCAGGAAATGTTCTCAAGCCACTTGATTCCTTCGAAGCCCTTGATTGCAAGCAGTACCTGCAGAAGGGTAAACAGCGCATATACAACCGGAAGGTTACTGATTCCGAAAAGGATATTCAGGCAGCTGTTGATGGCGCCTGCACCTACCCAGCTCTGGAAGCCAAACCATACGATCGCCGGAAGCCCGCGGAGTATGCCTGGGATCTTAACGCCGGTCGTACCAAAGCTGCTCCTGAGCTGAACGGTAAAGGGGATACCATATGTATGTCCGCACTCGCCGATAATCGCAAGGGCAATGGCGATAACCAGACACCCGATTACCATTGCCAGGATTGCCTGTGTTACTGTCAGGGCTCCGATCAGTCCGGCACCCATGGAAAATGTACCGATGGATACACATCCGCCCATAAAGCTTGCCGCATAGGACAGGGTACCCATAATACGTTTCTTAGTTGGCTGCAGATCCGGATCCACATTCTTCACCAGTTCCGGATTCAGATTTTTATTATCAACTATACTCATTCTTTCACTCTCTCCTTATTTCTCTTTTACGTTCCGGGCGCAGGATTCCATGGAACCCCGCCCGTGCACAGTATAATTTCGTCGTAACTGCCCAGTACCTTCGCAGTTACATTTCAGCTTCTATCTCAGCTTCTTCACCAGTTCGCCGGTTCCCTTTTCGCCAACGATCTTGCCATCCTCGGCGATAACATTGCCGCGCACCAGCGTCATAACCGGAATTCCTTTCCCCTTCAAGCCCACAAAGGCTGAGATTTTATTGACATACAGAAGGGAATCCTCTGTAATCTCCCATTCCTTCTCCGGGTCAACAATGAGAAGATCCGCATCAAAGCCTGGCTTAATGTCACCCTTCTTACCATAGATTCCGAATGCCTTAGCAGGCAGTACAGACATAGCGTTCGCTAATACGGTCGGGCATACGCCGCGCTTTACAACGCCTTCGCTAAAGGCCGCCTGGAAGCCGCTCTGGATGCCGGAGCATCCGCCCCATACGTCAAAGACTGTCTCAATCTTGTTACCGAGAATCTCACTGTACTTCTCGTCATAGGAGCACGGGGAATGGTCAGAAGCGATTCCACTGAATACGCCTGCCTTTACATACTCCCACATCTCCTCAACCGCCTCTTTGGGCTGAAGAATCGGCGCGCATTTGTAAAGCGGTCCTTTTTCTATGACATCTTCATTGCTAAAGGTAAGATAATGTGTACAGGTCTCTGCCGTAATATCATATCCTTCATCCTGAGCCGCCTTGATCTTCTTCGCAACTGCCGGGTGGGATACATGACAGATGTGCGCCTTGCAGCCTGTGGCCTTTGCAATCTCAATAATCGCATCTGTTGCAACAATCTCTGCAACCACCGGGCGGGATTCAAGGAATGCCTTCCAGTCATTGCGTCCGGCCTCCTTCATCCTCTTCTCCTGGTTCTTGATGATCGCATAGTCTTCACAGTGGAAGCCTGCACGGCCGCCAAACTGCTTAATGATGTCCATGGCTTCTAAAGCCTGACCGTAATTTAAAGACTCATAGTCCGGAGATACCGGCCCGATGAAGGACTTGAAGGATACGCATCCCTTCTCATCCAGATCTTTTAAGTCATTAAAATTATAGCTTGTAAGTCCGCCCCAGAAGCAGAAATCAACATACGCATTGGGGGAAACCTTGTTTTCTTTAAAATCAAATGCTTCCGCATTGGTCATACACGGATCATTCTGAAGAGGCATGTCAATCACAGTAGTATATCCGCCAAGGGCAGCTGCTGCTGTTCCGTGTTCATAATCCTCACGCCATTCAAAGCCCGGATCATTAAGGTGTGCATGGGTATCAATTGCTCCCGGGAATACATATTTCCCTGCCGCATCGATCACCTTTACCGCCTCCGGCTCATCGCCTGCTGTAAGGACTGCCGCAATCTTACCGTCCTTTATTGCAACATTTCCTTCTATGACACAATCAGCAGTAACGATCTTACCGTTTTTCACCAATACATCATACATCATTTTAGCCTCCTTGTTTTTTATTTCTCTTTTCTATTTCATCCAGGAGACGTTCCGTCTCCTGGCAGTATTCCGGAATCTGATCCACTAAGTGAATCTCACATTCAATCTCCCGTTTCCTATCCGGGACATTTCCCTTCTGGATCTCCTTATCGTACAGTCTGTAGACGCTCTCTGATCCGTAAATGGACGAAGCCCTGCCCGATCTCAGATAATCCTGTATGGCACATACCGCGTTTAGGTTCTGGTATCTTTCATAAACTGCACTCTTCTTATAAAGGCTTTCAAGCATCCTTCTTGTACGCTGCTCTGGTTCCTCCAGAAGCTTCACCAGCTCATATGCATGGCAGTACTCCTCATATTCCTTCAGAAGCTTTTGGTAAGCCTTCGTCCCCCGCATTTTTAATACAAGGAAGAAAATGACAAGAGCAGCTGTAAATACCGATGCGCCAATGCCGATCTTCGTATAGCCCATAAAAAATGCAAAGATATCAAACAGCACCCAGGTAACTGAAAGCGAAATCATGCCCAGGGAAGCCCTGTTCCTGTACTGTGGCGGCTCCCTGGGGATATAGGTATAGTCCGCATATACTTCTGCAGTTTTTTTCTGCCTGCAAAGCGACTCCTCCAACAATACAATATCCCCAAGCTCCGCCATATACTCTTCCACTGACTTTTTTTCGTCCATTATTTATCTAATGTCGTACCCTTTCTGAAGTTCGCGCATGACGGCATAATCTTCATACCAAAATAGAAAATAAGAGCCGTCGGAATCGTAGCTGTAAAGAAGGAAATGTCAACATTAAACAGACCGATCACAGCGCCTACTGCAATGGCGATAATTGCCGCCCAGTTCACACCCCTGTGCTCTCCTTCGTCATTGTACAGATCCTTCAGTAAGGAATCAGAGATCTTTCTTCTGTGAAGAATAAAGTAATCCGTAATCAGTACTGCAAAGATTGGTCCGAAGAATGCAGTATAAATCTTTGTAAACAGAGCAAGACCTGCTGCAGAGCTGTCATTTGTCAGAACCCATGGACAGGTACATACCGCAAGGATACCAACAATAATAACTGCTGTCCGGTGCTTCATCTTAAATACATCCATAAATGCATATGCCGGCGGGATTACGTTAGACGCAAGGTTTGTTGACAACTGTGCCATAATAATGAAGCACAGAGTTACAACAAGAACAAGCTTGCTGTCAACCATCTCATAAAATGCATTGATCGGATTTGCAACGCCTGTTGCAGAGCACGCCATAGCGCCGATCATACCAAGAAGTACGGTTGCAGGAACCATGGCGAGGAAATAGGAAATTCCACGTACAGGGCTTGAATAGCCGTCTTTTACTTCTCGTGAGTAGTCGCCGGCATTCAGCATAACCGTTGTACTGTTGCCGAAGAATGCAATGATTGCTGCCACGAACGGCATCCCCCATGTTCCTTCGATACCAAGAAGGTTCGCGGAAATTGCATCCCACTGTGTTGTCAGGCAGAGGTATAACAGGTAAAGCATAGCAACTGTAATAACCACGCCGCCAATATTTCCAACCCATTTTGCTCCCTGGAATCCCTTTGTGGAAAGGAAGATCTGAATCAGCTGGAACAAAACAAAGAAGATTACATATCCATACTGAATATCCAGTCCGAATGCACGGAAGATATTATTAATAGCCGTACCTCCAAGCCATGTCTGATAACCATACCATACAATCGCCGGAAGACCTCTTATGAATACAGGAACAATACTTCCCTTTGTACCAAAGGACATCTTAAGCTGTACTGCATAAGGCGCGCCTGTTACATAGGAAAACTGGTCATTGCATGCAATACCTACAACCAGAATGGTAGAACCAATTAATACCGCAAGGAATAACTGCAGCAGGTTAAGTCCGTTTTCAAGCTGGGCTGAGCCCATGGACAGGGTACCGATGGAAATACATCCGCCGAGCCATAACATGGTATTGGAGCCCCAGCTCATGATCCGGTCCTCCTTTTTAATCGGGGCAATTGAGCTGGCCTGTTTCTTTTCGTTATTTACATCACTCATAATCTCTCTCCTTTTTCATCGTAACTGCTCAGTACTCTCACAGTTATTTTACCGGCGTGATATACTCGCCATATCCTACTGCTTCATCTTTGTACATACCATCAGCGGCAACTACTTTACCTCTGATGATGGTACATGTCACAGCTCCCTTTCCTTCCTGCCCGTCGAAACAGGACACGTGCCCCTTAGTAAGGAGCTTCGTCTGATCTACTTTCCATGCCTTCTCAGGATCTACGATTACAATATCACCATCGAATCCAAGCTCAAATGCGCCTTTGCGTCCGTACAGACCGAAGATCTTCGCCGGATTGTAATCCATAACCTTTGCGATTAAAGTCGGGCTTAATCCCTTCTTATTCACAACCATATCGAACATCATCGGAAGGAAGAACTGGATTGCGTTCAGTCCGCCCCATGCATGCCAGATATCCTTTGTTTCATTATCCTTCTCCTCGTCTGCTGCCGGAGAATGGTCGCTTCCTACGCAGGACAGGGTTCCGTCAAGGACATAATCCCAAAGTTTTTCCATATCTTCCTTTGTACGCATCGGCGGCGTACATTTTGCCGGAGCGCCTTTTTCAAACACAAAATCCTCTGTAAATCCAAGGTAATGAGGGCATGTCTCTGCCGTAATCGGGAGCCCTTCATGGATGGCGTCCTTTACAACCTGTGCTACCATCGGATGACTTACATGGCAGATGTGTACACGCCCACCTGTAGCTCTCGCCATGTCAATCACATTCTTTGTAGCAACATACTCTGTCCATACATCATGGGAATCAAGGAAATCACGGATTTTCTGCTCGTTCGTCTGGCCTTCCTTTGCCTTTGCTTCCTTCTCTCTCTCTAATACCTGGCCATACTCTTCGCAGTGGAAACCGCACAAAGCGCCGTATGGCTTTAAGATCTCAAGCGCCTTACGGACATTTCCCATATTCACTGTGGGGAACAGGTCGCCGTTGGGGCAGGTAAATCCTTTGAAAGCGGCAACGCCGCAGTTATACAGGTCTACCAGGTCATTCATGTTGTTCTTTACGGAACCCGGCTTGTCGTCATAGTCGCCTACAAGCCCGCCCCAGAGCGCGTAGTCAACAACAGAGTGCTTGCTGATCCTGCTCATCTTAAGATCAAAGATTTCTTTGTTCATAAGAGACGGATCATTGTTGAGCGGCATATCAATCAGTGTCGTACAGCCTGCCACAGCCGCTGCCCGCGACCCTGTTTCAAAGTCCTCTCTGTACTCAAAGCCAGGCTCATTCAGATGCGCATGACAGTCTATAATTCCCGGGAACACGTAATTGCCCTTTGCATCAATTGTCTCCTTCGCTTCCGCTTCGGTTCCGGGCGCAAAAAATGCAGCATACTTACCATCTGTAATGGCAATGTCTGCTTCATAGATACGATCCGGAGTTACTAGTTTTCCATTTCGAATCACTAAATCGTACATGTACTGTACCTCCTTAAAAAATTAAAAAAACAACTGGTCAACCCTTTTTTAACATCCTATATGTATTTTAAAGCAAAACCACGCAAAGCACAATATCATTAATTATCAAATCTGAAACTCTTTTTTTGTGAAATATAGACAAAAATAAACGCTATTTCATAAAATTTAAAGATTATCTATTCAAATTAATTCATATTACGACATAATCCGATTAAAATATGTACAAAAAAAATTAAAATTTTAACAACCACTTTTTATTTTTCCCGATTGTATTTTTATTTTGATTCTGATAACATAATACAAGTGTCAAAAGGTCATGCGTTTCATGCTTGCATGAAAAAGCATGACCTCTTGACACGCAAAACACCTATCTATCATAAATATTGCCAAATAAATAATAATCAATACAGTAGAAAGGGGATCTGTTTCCATGAAATTATCTATTACCAAAATGTCGGATTATGCTTCAGGAATTATAAAAAAATCAAAAAACGGAGCCGTACATTCCGTTTACCGCAAGACCATCAATCTCAGCCTTGGAAAGGAACTCATAGCACTTCAGGCCAAAAATTCACCTCTGTCTCCTATTAGTCTTGTCACAGAGCTTTCTGCTCATGATATGGAACTCCTCTCCATAAAAGCAGGAACACCTGTACGCCTGTCAGCAAGCCAGATAGAAATCTGCTCTCCAGATAAATCCTGTGTCATCTCCTGTGCCGGTGCAGACAGACACAATCTTCTGCTTCGCCCTGTAGATGCAGCCCAGACCGGGGAATTCCGCCTGTATCTGGCCGAAAGCATAAATGTGGTTCTCTCAGGCACAAAAACAGGCGGCTTTGATTCCATATTTTATGGGGAACCAGAAAGAGAACTGTCTCTTATCCTACTTACAGCAAAAAAAATTATCGGGGAATGTGAAGATCTGTACCGTCAGCAAAAATATCAGAAAGCCGCAAGCCGCCTTACCTCTCTGATTGGCCTGGGAGGCGGACTCACACCAGGAGGCGATGATTTTCTGTGCGGGGTTCTGGCCGGGCTCACTCTGACCGGTCAGGAGAATCATGAATTCTGCCGGGCCTTAAGAGAAGGAATTAACAGCCGTCTTTCTGACACCGTGGATATCAGTGCCGCTTTTCTTTCCTGCGCCCTCAAAGGGCAGTACAGCCTGGCCGTCAATACACTGAGGCACAAGCCTTCCCCTGGAGAAATTCTTTCTATGTTCTCAAAAATCGGACATTCCTCCGGAATCGATACCCTGTGCGGAGTCCTCTATGCATTAAAGCTATAGTATGGATCACGTTACTATTCACGGGGCCGTGCACCCCGCTGCACGGCCTCCGAGCCGATAAAATGGCGGACAACGGCATCCAGCCCTCGCTGAAAGCGACTTTAAAATGGACTGGATGCGTTACTATGAGCGGATAGTTAGTCCGTAAATAGTAATTGAATCACATTCTTACAGAATGCGCGGTCTTGAATCTTGTTTCAATATGTGTTAAATTATTTTACGAGGACTGGAAATATTTACCATATTTATTCACAAAAGATCGTGGGGTGTTTAAAACTTGGAACGTAAATACTTAAGTGAAAATGTTTATGAAGCATTTTTAAAGCGTATGGAACTTATTTTTGAAGAATTTGACAATATCTATATCTCTTTTTCAGGCGGAAAAGACAGCGGGCTGCTTCTTAATATGGTACTGGATTACCAGCGGAAGCATTTCCCATGGAAACGGCTCGGTGTCTTCCACCAGGACTTTGAAGCCCAGTACACTGTGACCACCGAATATGTAGAACAGACTTTTGAAAGCATTAAGCATGAAGTGGAACCTTACTGGGTCTGCCTCCCCATGGCTACAAGGACTGCGCTGAGCAGCTACGAAATGTACTGGTATCCCTGGGATGACAAGAAAAAAAGCGCCTGGGTACGCAAGATGCCTGATAAGGAATACGTCATCAATCTGGAGAATAATCCCATGTTTACTTATCACTATAAAATGCATCAGGAGGATCTGGCCAAGCAGTTCGGCCGATGGTACCGCATGTCCCATGGGAGGAAGAAAACGGTCTGTCTTCTCGGCATCCGCGCCGATGAGTCCCTGCAGCGGTACAGCGGTGTCTTAAATAAAAAATACGGCTACAAGGATGAATGCTGGATTACAAAACAGTTCAAGGACGTGTGGTGCGCCTCACCTTTGTATGACTGGTCCACAGAGGATATCTGGCATGCAAATTATTTATTCCAGTATGACTATAATCATCTGTACGATCTCTATTATAAGGCCGGACTTACGGTGTCACAAATGCGTGTAGCTTCTCCATTCAATGATTACTCTAAAGATTCCCTGAACCTGTACCGGGTCATTGACCCCGAAATCTGGGTAAAGCTTGTGGGGAGGGTCCGCGGAGCAAATTTCGGTGCCCTCTACGGCAGGACAAAGGCCATGGGCTACCGGAATGTTACACTTCCTGCGGGCCATACATGGAAATCCTACACAATGTTCCTTCTTGACACTCTTCCGGCGAGACTGCGCAACAATTATGCCAAAAAGTTCAACTCTTCCATTGAGTTCTGGCATAAAACCGGAGGCGGCCTTGATGAGGAGACGATTGAAGAGCTGGAAGAGCATGGATACAAGATTAAAAGAAACGGCGTCTCAAACTATACTTTAAATAAAAAGTCCAGGATTATATTTCTGGAAAGTATTCCCGACAATACAGATGACATCAAATCCTCCAGGGACGTCCCCAGCTGGAAGCGTATGTGCTACTGCATTCTGAAAAACGACCATATCTGCCGCTTCATGGGTTTTGGCATGAACCGGGAGCAGCAAAAGAGAATCAATGAAATAAAAGAAAAATACAAAGGTATTGAGGAGATGAATTATGATGCGTAAAAGTCCTGTCTACAGTGTAACCGCTGTGCCAATTGAAAAGATTAAGCCAAACACCTATAATCCCAACACCGTTGCCCCTCCCGAAATGCGGCTTCTCTATGACAGCATTAAGGCAGACGGATATACCATGCCCGTTGTATGCTACTATGATAAAGAGGATGACAGCTATATTATTGTAGACGGATTCCACCGCTACCGCATCATGCTGGAATGCCCGGATATATACGAACGGGAACACGGGCTTCTCCCTGTCTCTGTCATCAACAAGCCCCTGGATCACAGAATGGCAAGCACCATCCGTCATAACCGCGCCAGGGGAAGTCATGATGTGGATCTGATGAGCAATATTGTACGGGAGCTGCATGAATTAGGACGCTCAGATGCATGGATCTCAAAGCATCTGGGAATGGATAAGGATGAGATTCTAAGACTGAAACAGATTACAGGCTTAGCTGCTTTATTTAAAGACATCAACTTTGGTATGGCCTGGCGGCCTGCCGATACGGATAAGTCGGATAAAGCTGACGATAAGGGGACGGGGCATTTTTCGCCATAGCGCACCTCAAAGGCTCCAGTGGAGCGTTTGAGGTGAAAAATACCCCGTCCCCAATTGCACTATTTGTCAAGAAGATGGCATGCTGCCATATGTCCTGGAGCAACCTCACGGAGCTTCGGCATCTCCGAAAAGCACCGGTCTGTAGCATACTGGCATCTCTCGGCAAATCTGCAGCAGTTCTTCGGATTAATGGGACTTGGAATCTCACCTTTAATCGGAATACGCTCATTGGCCTTTGCCTTCTTCGGATCCGCCTCCGGAATGGCTGAAAGCAGCGCCTTTGTGTACGGATGAGCCGGATTTGCATAGAGTTCCTCCGTCTCCGCAGTTTCCACCAGTGTTCCAAGGTACATTACCACAACCCTGTCTGAGATATATTTTACAACACTTAAGTCATGCGCAATGAACAGATAAGTAAGCCCCATGGTCTCCTGCAGATGCTTAAGCATATTGATAACCTGCGCCTGAATGGATACATCCAATGCGGAAATGGGCTCATCGCAGATAATGAATTCCGGGTCAACCGAAAGAGCGCGGGCAATGCCGATCCTCTGTCTCTGTCCGCCGGAGAATTCGTGGGGAAACCGTGACATATGGTCCTTGTTAAGGCCTACGGTCTCCAGGAGAGCCTCCACCTTCTTGTCCACTTCCTCCCGGGACATTCCATGCTGCTTAAGACCCTCGCCTACAATCTCCTTTACTGTCATACGGGGATTCAGGGATGCATAAGGATTCTGGAAGATCATCTGCACCTTTTTACAGAATGCCTTCTGCTCCTCCTTCGAAAGCTTTGTAATATCCTTCCCGTCATAGATCACCTGGCCTTTTGTAGGCTCATACAGACGAATCATACATCTTCCGGTTGTAGACTTTCCACACCCGGATTCCCCAACCAGACTGACTGTCTCGCCTTTATAGATATCGAAGCTCACCCCGTCTACTGCTTTGAGCTCCGCAGTGCGGCTGACGTGGAAATACTTACATAATTCCTTTACCTGTACGAGAGGCTGTTTTGTCTCATTTGCCATTATCTTACCTCTCCTTTCTTCTCCGGTTTTTTCTTCATATCATTATCCGGCGCCATCTCATGCTGCAGCCAGCAGCAGGTTGCATGCTCATCCGTAAGCTGGTATACTTCCGGAGGCATCTCATTGCAGACGTCCATACAGTAGTCGCATCTTGCTGCAAACGGACATCCGACCGGAGGGGAGAACAGATCCGGAGGAGTTCCCTCAATAGGCTGAAGCTTCTCACCCTTAGCTGTGTCAAGCTTTGCGATCGAATTCATCAGTCCTTTCGTGTATGGATGCGCCGTATCATAGAACAGCTCATCTGCCGTACCTCTCTCTACAACCTTACCGCCATACATTACAATAACACGGTCACAGAGCCTTGCGATTACACCCAGGTCATGAGTTATCATAATGATAGATGTACCAAGCTTCTCACGAAGCTCCAGCAGAAGATCCAAAATCTGCGCTTCGATTGTTACATCCAGTGAAGTTGTCGGTTCATCACAGATGATCAGGCTTGGGCGGCTTACGAGAGCAATGGCGATCATAATACGCTGCTTCATACCACCGGATAATTCATGGGGATACTGTCTGTAACGCTTCTCTACATCAGAGATTCCTACCAGCTTCATAATCTCAAGGGCGCGGTTCTTTACTTCCTTTTTCGTCACACCAGTACGTCCTAGAAATACTTCCTCAATCTGCGCTCCTACTCTCATAGTTGGATTCAGAGAAGTCATGGGATCCTGAAATACAAAGCCAATCTCCCCGCCTCTGACCTTGCGGATCTCCTTATTGGACATCTTTAAGATATCCCGGCCCTTAAAGAGTATCTCTCCGCCTCCGAAGAATCCTGGCGGTTCCGGGTTCAGTCTCAGGATACACTGGGCTGTTACACTTTTTCCGCAGCCGGATTCTCCCACAATACCCAGAATCTCTCCCTTGCGGACCTCAAAGCTTACATCCCGCACTGCCTTAACCTCTCCGCCGTAGGTATGGAAGGAATATACTACATTTTTTAATTCAAGAATATTTTCTTTTTCTGCCATCATTCGCTCCTCCTATTCCGTTCCCCGAAGCTTCGGGTCAACTGCATCCCGCATACCGTCACCCAGAAGGTTCAGCGCAAGCATCGTAGTACAGATAAAGAATGCAGGAATAATAATCTCATGGGGATGGATCCTGAGATACTGAATTCCCTCTTTCGCAAGAACTCCCCAGCTGCAGTTCGGCGGTGCAATACCAAGACCTATGTAGCTTAAGAACGCCTCCTGGAAGATTGCTCCCGGAATTGCCATACAGAGATTCGTAACAAGCATTCCAAGGATATTCGGAATAATATGACGTATAATGATAATAAAGTCCGGGATGCCGAGCACTTTTGCTGCCATGACAAAATCCTGCTCCTTCAGCCGGTATACCTCGCCCCGGACAAAGCGGCAGGTTCCAATCCATCCTACCACACAAAGAGCAATAATCAGCGGCGCCACACCTTTACCCAGAACCAGCATAACGAGAATGGTAATAATCAGGCTCGGAATACCATATAAAATATCAACCACTCGCATCATAATCATATCCAGTTTTCCTCCATAATATCCACACAGGCCACCTATCACAGCACCCACGCACATATTAATAAATGCGGAAAACAAACCAATTGCAAGAGATGTCCTTGCACCCATCCAGATACGTACCCACTGGTCACGTCCTGTAGCATCGCATCCAAGCCAGTGGGCTGCTGACGGACCGGCATGCATCGCAGCAGTATCCATGTCAGAAAATCCATATTTACTGAACATGGGAGCAAAAACAGCAAGCAGCGCATAGAGCACAATGATACATAATCCGACAAATGCCGCACGGTTTTTCCTGAGTCTTCTCCACGCATCCTGCCAGAAGGAGAGTGACGGCCTGCTGATGGATTCCATCTTCATCGTGTTCTTTCCTTTTATTACAAACATATCCTTATTAAGTTCTGCCATCCTGCTCACCTACCTTTTTCCAATACGTACACGCGGATCCGCCACACCGTACAAAATATCAACTATTAAGTTACAAAGTACAAGAAAGCAGCCATAGAATACCGTCATTCCAAGAATCATGGCATAGTCGTTGTTATTGACACTTTCCACGTAATATTTACCCATTCCGGGGATTGCAAAGATCGCCTCAATTACGAATGTACCGGTTAGCACAGACGCCACCGTAGGGCCAAGAACTGTCATAACCGGCATAATTGCGTTGCGGATCTGATGCTTGCACGTAATACGCAGCTCTGACAATCCTTTTGAACGGGCCGTCTTTATATAATCCTGGGATGTTACCTCCAGCATACTGGAACGCATAATACGCGAGACAGAAGCAAGCGTATAGAACGCCAGGGCACAGGCAGGCAGGATTGTGTATTCAATGCCAAGATATTTTGCGACCGGAAGCAGCCCCCACTTGATTCCGAAGAAATATTGGAGAAGGGCTCCCATAATAAAATCTGGAATACTGGTGCCGACAATTGCGATGAGCACGCAGGCAAAGTCTAATTTTTTCCCTCTGTTCCTTGCGGCTATAATACCGAGCACCAGACCTAAGGAAACCGCAAGGCACAATGCACGGATACCGAGATCCGCAGAAAACGGAAACGTCTGTCCAATGATATAGTTTACAGTTTTGTTCGTATATTTCATGGAATATCCAAAATTACCATGGAGCAGATTCCCCATATATGTAAAATACTGCTCTAAAATAGGTTTATCGAATCCATAATAAGAATTCATATTTTCCGCCACTTCTTTTGTAAGCTTTGCACTGGTAAAGGGTTCACCCGGCATCAGCCGAACCAGGAAAAACACGATCGTCACCAGGGCAAATACTGTCAGTATCGCAGCGACCACTCGTTTTGTGACATACTTAAGCATCCTTTATCCTCCTATGCAGATAGAATCATCTATATAATCATTCCGGCAGACCGCCCTCTCCGGGCTGCCTCCAGTCTATAGCAGATATGAAAAAAAGATTCAGAAAAGGACGAACATTCCTTCTTTCCTGAATCTCCTTTTCATCATGATGTCCGGCAGGCCTTAAGATCTTGTCTGAAAGCCCGCCTGACACATTCTTAATACTCAAAATATCATGCTGCCGGCCAGGCATTGCCGTTCTGACGCCTGAACTGGCGTTGGCTGATATTATTGTGCAACATCTGCATATACCCAGTCGATGTTAAGGCTGCAGTAATAGAAGTTAATTCCTGTTGTATCTTCGTCAAGCATATAGAAGATATTTCTTGCCTGAAGCGGTACGAAAGCGCCCTCGTCAAGAATCAGCTGCTCTGCCTCTTTCAGCATATCCATACGCTTGTCTGTATCAGTCTCTTTCTGTGTGGCTACAAGGAGTTCGTCCAGATCCTTGTTCACAAACTGGCTGTAGTTATAAGAGCTGTCGCCCTTGAAAAGCTCTACGTAGCTGTATGGGTCGTCATAGTCTGCGCCCCATCCGCCGTAACCAACTTCAAAGTCGTGCTCTGGGAATACATTGCCATAAATCTCTGCATAGGTTACCTGACGGATCTTTACCTTGATTCCCAGTGATTTCTGCCAAAGCTCCTGAATAACCTCAGCAATCTTCTTGCTGGACTCTGCATCTGTTGTAGTAAGCTCAATCTCAATATCTCCAGGAGACGCTATATTCAGCTCCTTCATGGCAGCATCCAGATGAGATTTTGCCTGCTCCTGGTCGCCCTCGATCGGATAGGATTTCATCTCATAAGCCTCACCGTATGTCTTACCCTTTGCCTGCAGTCCCGGGAATACCAGTCCGTTAAACGGCTCGTAGATTCCAGTATTTGCAAGGTCATTGTATTCCTTACGGCTAATTGCATAATTCAGAGCCAGACGGAAGTCCTTATTCTGAAGAACCTTGTTCTCACTCTGTGAGTTAATGTAGCAGAAGTCAACGTTACCGTTCATGAACTTCTCAGACTTGTCCTTATAATCCGGTACATATGCTGACGGAACCATAACGTAATCCAGATCTCCCGCCTCATACATGGAAAGCTGTGTATCCGGCTTCTCAACATAAGAAAGCTCACATCTGTCAAGCTTAATGGAATCAACATCCCAGTAGTTCTCATTCTTCTCAAAGATATACTCATTGTTCTCAGACTTTGTCATTTTGAACGGTCCTGAGTAAACATTCTTGTCTGCTGTTGCAGCAAAGTCTGTGCCGTACTCCTCTACAATATCCTGACGAAGCGGCGCATACTGTCCTGATGAACCAATCAGACTTAAGAAATAAGAGGTCGGATTCTCAAGCGTAACCTCTAAAGTCTTATCATCAATTGCCTTTACGCCAAGCTCTGAAGGATCCTTCTCGCCGGTCTCAATCGCATAACCATTCTTCAGATAATCTCCGATAAATGCATACGGGCTTGCTGTCTCCGGATCTACCAGCCTCTTCCAGCTGAACTCATAATCTGCAGCCTTGATCGGCTCACCATCGCTCCACTTTGCATCGCGTAAATGGAAGGTATATGTAAGGCCGTCCTCAGAAATCTCCCATTTTTCAGCAATACCTGGTTTTACCTCACCTGCAGTATTACGAGTAAGGCCCTCTGTAATTGCATGCTGAATCTCATTATCACCTATGCTCTGCCCCTTGGTCGGATCCAGAGTCGTCGGCTCGGTATTCGTCGCATAACGGAATACCTTCTCCCCAGAAGCAGCGCCGGAATCTCCTCCGCCCTCTCCTGAGTCTCCTCCTGTACTCGGCGTACTGCATCCTGTTACCATAGCAGCAGTCATAGCCAGCGTTAATAAAGCAGCTAATATTCTCTTCTTCATAAAATGAATTCCCTCCTTCTCTAAGTTCTATTAGCTTATATGTAGCACTAAACAGGAAATATAGATTCCCTGGTTCTACCTTTAACGATTAAGTAAATCTTAACAAAAACTTAAAAAAATACAAATCCATTTTAGCACTTTTCGAACAATTGGTCAAGAAAATTAATTGGGGACGGGGTATTTTTAAAAATACCCCGTCCCCAACTGGTACAGCAGCGCATTGCAGATGCATGCCGCGATATTGCTTCCCCCTTTGCGCCCTCTTGCCACAATATATGGCGTATCCTTTAGCGTCAGGATTAGTTCTTTAGACTGCACAACATTGACGAATCCCACCGGAACTGCAATCACTGCCTCTGGCTTTAGCTTTCCTTCTGAAATCAGCTCATATAATCTGACCAGCGCGGTCGGTGCATTTCCGATTGCAAAGATCATTTTCTCATCCAGGCCTGCTGCTTTTTCCATACTGACTGCTGCACGGGTCGTGCCGCGTCTCTTTGCTTCTGCGGCAACATCTTCATCACTCATGAAGCAGTGTACTTCTCCGCCGTACTCCTTTAATCTCTTCTTATTTATCCCTGCTTTTCCCATCTGCGTGTCTGTCACAACAGACGCACCGTTTCGGATGGATTCTAATATTTTCTCTACTGCGTTTTCAGAAAATACCAGGTTCTTTGCATATTCGAAATCCGCGCTGGTATGGATGCAGCGCTTTACAATCTGTTCTGTTCCTGGCAGGAAAGAGTGGTTTCCCAATTCTTCTGTTATGATCTCAAAGCTTCTCTTTTCTATCTCCTCTGGCAGTACTTTTTCCAGTTCCATTGTCTGCGTCTCCTCTCTTAGAGTTTATTTTTTATAGTCACGGCAATCCCGCATACTACTCGGTCAACCTGCTCTGCATCGGATGCAATCCTGGTACAGATCCGGCCGGCCGTCTCCCGGTATCTGCGCTCAAAGGGGTCCGGGGGCACCAGTCCGTATCCGATCTCATCGCTGACTACCACGATTTCCGGGTTGATACTTCCCAACTCTTCCAGGAGCCCTAGATATTTCCTGCCGTGGTCTTCTTCCTCTTTCATAATCCGGCGGATGTATGCTTCCAGGTGAAAGATTCCCCCGCAGGTTCTGACTTCGCCATAAGGGCAGTCTCTTCCGTCTGCCCAGAGAATTTCTGGATATAGCTTCTTTGCATAATCCAGCTTCCCCTGAAAGGAGCCTCCTATAATCATTTTCATCTATCCTTTTTCACCTCCACTGCAATCCCATACACGACTTCCGTCACACGGTCTGCTCTTTTTGCCAGGCAGCAGTTGATCTCACCCATGACCTGCTTATAGCGAATCATCTCCGGACTGCAGAAGAATCCTTCAGAGCTTACTTCATTTGTTACAATGACCACATTTCTGGCAATCCTGCATACCGCTTCAATCCCCGTTAAAATCTCTTCGGCTGTGCTCTCTTTTGCCCCTTCTTCCATGTACAGCTCATTTGCCGTCAGATTCGAGATGCATTCAATCAGCACTGAAACAGATTCATAATTCTTCAGCACATCCACAATGCCTGCAAGATTCGTATAGCGCTCAATGGTCTCAAATCCCTTGCCGCGGCGCATTCTCTGATGCCGCCTTATCTTCCTTTTTGTCTCTTCGCCACAGGGGAACATGGTGGCAATATAAATGAGCTGCTCCCCTTCTTCCTTCTGGTAATGGCACAACATGTTCTCGGCATATTCTGATTTGCCGCTGCCGCTTCCTCCTGTTATAAGATGAATCATTTCTTAATTTTCCTGCAATCGTTCAGACAGGCCTCCCTGTCAGGACTTCTGCGATTCCTTTCTTCTATCAGTGTGCACCTTCTTCCAGTATCCGCCGGATTGCCTGCATATCAACATTTTCCCGGATGATATCTGCCAGCTTATTGTACTGCTCCTCTTTATACTCTGACATATTGACTGCCTTCACATGGTCCGCCGGACAGCCCTTTTGCAGAAGCAGGGCGCGCACAACTGCTTCTGCTGCCTCTGCCCGGTCAAAAATCCCGTGCACATAGCAGCCATACACATGTTCACTGCACAGCCCGTCCTCCTTCGGCTCACCGTGCGTTACCTCGTCTGTCAGCACCAGCATCCGTTCTCCCGAAGACTCCGAGACACCCATATGGATCTCATAGCCTTCAATCTCCACCTGGCTCAGTTCATGAAGAAGTCCTTTTACGTTCTGAAAATGTCCCTTCACCCGTGTCCGTGTCTTTTCTGGAATAAATGTAGTCTTCATGGGAAGCAGACCCATTCCCTTAATACTTCCCTGCTGCTCCATGCCCTCCGGATCCTCGATGACCTCTCCAAGCATCTGATAGCCCCCGCAGATTCCAAACAGAAGCTTTCCTTTTGCACTGTACTGCAGAATCCTTGCCTCCAGCCCGCTCTGCCTGAGCCACAGAAGATCTGCAATCGTATTCTTCGTCCCGGGCAGCATCACTGCATCCGGATCGCCGAAGTCACCCGCACTGCTTACATACCTGAGGGAGACATCCTCCATCCCCTCTAAAGGAGCGAAATCCGTAAAGTTTGAGATCCGGGGCAGACGGATCACGGCAATATCAATTCTTCCCCTGCCGCCCTTCTTTCCAAACCGCTCTGTCAGGCTGTCCTCATCATCAATATCCAGATAAAAGTAGGGAACCACCCCACAGACAGGGATCCCGGTCTTCTCCTCCAGCATCCGAAGCCCCGGCTCAAGAATCTTCTTATCTCCCCTGAATTTATTGATAATGATTCCTTTGATACGCGCGCGCTCTTTTTCCTCAAGTAGTTCCACTGTTCCAACAATCTGTGCAAATACGCCGCCTCTGTCAATATCCCCCACAAGAATGACCGGCGCATCCACCATCTCTGCCAGGCCCATGTTCACAATGTCATTCTCCTTTAAGTTAATCTCTGCAGGGCTGCCCGCCCCTTCGATTACAATAACATCATATCGTTCTTCCAGTTTCCGGTAGGCCTCCTGAACCACTGGAATGTACTGCTGCTTCTTCTCATAATACTCTGACGCTGACATAACGCCTGCCACTTTCCCATTTACAATTACCTGGGATCCGGTGTCATTGGTGGGCTTTAGAAGAATCGGATTCATCTCCGCCGCAGGTTCAATGCCTGCTGCCTCTGCCTGCATCACCTGGGCCCGCCCCATTTCAAGCCCTTCCTTTGTAATAAAAGAATTCAGCGCCATATTCTGTGATTTAAACGGCGCCGCCAGATACCCGTCCTGGGCCAGTACACGGCACAATCCTCCAACTAAAATGCTCTTCCCTGCATTTGACATGGTTCCCTGAATCATAATGGATTTTGCCATCTGCACCCCCTCCTTTCATAAATCATTTTTAATTCCTCCAAAAGCCTAGTGTTTTCCTCTTTCTTTCTGACTGCAAACCGGTAATATCCACGGTTCAGTCCGTCATAATTGCTGCAGTCCCGGATCAGGATCCCCCGCCTCTTTAGTTCCTCATAGAGGTCAGACTCACTTCTGACAAAGATATAATTTGCCATGGGGGGATAATACCTGATTCCCAGTCTGTCAAGCTCCTTAAGGATCCGTGCTCTCTCCCTCCTGATATATTCCCTTGTCCGGACAGGATGCTCTCTGTCTCTAAGAGCAGCCTCGCCGGCCTCCTGGGCCACGACCGAGACGCTCCAGGGCTGCCGCATCCGCTCCATTTGGTCAAGAAGGCCCTGGTCGCTGCACATCCCGTATCCCAGCCTCAGGCCCGGCATGGCGTACATCTTCGTAAATGCCCGCAGGATAAACAAATTCGGATACTCCCTGACCTGCTCCTGCAGCGTATGCTCTTCCCAGGAATCCAAAAACTCACAGAAACATTCATCCATTACCATGCGGATGTTTTTGTCCCTGCATCGCTCTAAGATCTGAAGCAGCAGCTTATACTCAATTACATTCCCTACCGGATTACTGGGTGAGCATAAGAAAATTATGTCAATCTCTTCCTTAAGACAGTCCAGATACTCCTCCCCAGGCTGAAAATCTTCAGACTCACGGAGGGGAAACAGGGTGATCTCACAATCCACTGCCTGCAGCGCCTGCCTGTATTCCAGAAAGGACGGCGCCAGGAGCACTGCCTTTTTCGGCCGTTCTGCCAGAACCAGGGAAAAGATCAGCTCCGCCCCTCCATTTCCAAATATAAAGTATTCCTCCTCCATCCCCAGTCTCCCTGCAAGTGCTTTCTTAAGTCTTCTGCACCTTGCATCCGGGTACTGGGTCATACGGTCAAGAGCATCATGGGCTGCCTGCACCACCGCGCTGCCAGGACCAAGTGGGTTAATATTTGCCGAAAAATCAATCATTCCTTCATATGTATAGACGTCGCCGCCATGCTGATATTCCATTCAATCTGCCGCCTCCTCTACATGCAGAACGCCATCCACCGGAGCCCTGCGCCCAGTATTAAAGTCAGCAAGGCTGTCCCATACATCAGGCGGCAGGCAAGAGGGATATCCTCCGGACAGACCGGGCGGACCGGATCCCCTATAAATGGCTTCTCATATAATTTTCCAAAGTAATATGCATCTCCTGCAAGCTGTACCTCCAGTGCACCGGCACATACAGCCTCGGTCTGGGCTGAGTTCGGGCTTGCATGGCGATACCGGTCCCGCCGGTAGATCTTCCATGCAAGCTTCGCATTCATGCCGCATAGAAATGCTGCTGCCGTCATAAGCAGGGCCGAGAGCCTGGCCGGAAGGAAATTAAACACATCGTCCATCTTAGCCGCCGCCCTGCCAAAATACAGATATCTGTCGTTCTTATATCCGAGCATGGAATCCATCGTATTCACTGCCTTGTAAAGGAACGCAAGGGGCGCGCCGCCTATCAGCATATAGAGCATGGGCGCAGTCACCCCGTCCGAAGTGTTCTCGGCAACAGTCTCTACTGCTGCCCTGACCACCCCGTCTTCCGTAAGGTCCATGGTATCCCTCCCCACAATCATGGATACCGCCTGCCTGCCTCCTGCCAGGTCTCCCTCCTTAAGCCTTTCATACACCTTCATACTCTCCTTCTTAAGGGAAGCTGCCGCCAGAAGCTGGTAACACCAGAATACCTCCAGGGCAGACGCCAGAACCGGATGCACTGCCCCGGCCAGAAAGAGCAGTCCTTTTGACGCCCAGAAGGATATGCTGCTTACCAGAATCCACAGAAGGCTTCCGGCAAATAACAGTCCTTTTTCCGACTCCCCCGCCGCTTTACGCAGGATCCTCTCAAGCCCGGAAATCAGAAGTCCGATCATCCGGACCGGATGGTACAGCCACACCGGGTCTCCCAATATCAGGTCCAGTAAAAATGCCAGTATGACAATTACAATAATTCTCATAATTTTTCTATCTCCGTCAATCTCCTTATGCCGCTTCTCCACTCCTTCTCACAAAGGCACGCCCGGTATGCTTCTCCGTTCTTTACCTGCCAGTGATAGAAGCCCTCCTCATGCCCTGCCAGACGGTCAAGGATGGCCATGATGGTTCCCCCGTGTACAACAAATGCCGCAGCTTCCATGGATTCCTCCATAAACTTCTCTGCCATGCGGCAGAACCCCTTCACACATCTGTCACAGAACTCATCCATTCCCTCCCCTCCTGGGAAAGGAACCCTTCCGCCGGACCGAAGCCATTCCTGGTAAGCAGGATGATCCTTAAGCTGCTCGTAACTCTGGTTCTCGAACAGGCCGAAATCACATTCCCTGAGTTCCTCACAGACATAACTCCTCGTACCGGGATAGATGATTTCTGCCGTCTCCACACAACGTTTCAGGGGACTTACAGCCACTGCCTCTGCCTCAGGATAGTCATAGCTTATAGCCTGTCCCGGAAGAAGAGGTTCATCCGTTGTTCCGATATAGCGATGCTCTAAATTCCCCTGTGTCATAAAATGCCGGATCAGTATGATTTTCATAAAAGTACTCCTCCCATCACCACAAAGCCAAGGATGGCAAGCTCACAAAGCTGAAGAAAATACCCTGCCAGGTCGCCTGTCACGCCCCCGAACCGGCGCATTGCCATCACAAGATAATAGATGAATATAAGTGCCGCACCCACAAGCGCAGGCACTCCGAACCCCGGTGACAAAAGCAATATGGCCCCGGCCGGAACCAGAATAAAAAACAGAATCAGAATCATGGCATGAAGCTTCTCCGTTCCTTCCTTAAAAGTCCTGGCCAGCCCCTTCTTTGATGCTGACGGGAACGCAAGAATCGCCAGTCCGCTCATTCCCCGGGACAGAACATATCCACAGGCAATTGTGGGAAGCATCTGGATCGTCACCTCGCTCCAGAGTCCCAGACAGGCGGTAAAGTAACAGCCTGCACCGATAATTGCAAACGCACCGGCATGAGAATCCTTCAAGATCTCAAGCCTGCGTTCCCTGTCCCCATAGGAACTGACTGCATCAATGGTATCCAGAAGCCCGTCCATATGGATCCCTCCGTTAATGACAATGGGAAGCAGTGTCATTACGGCAGAGAAGAACAGCGCTCCACAATCACGCTCCAGCAAAAAGGTTCCGGCTCCCCATACACAAATACCCGTAATGATTCCAACTACCGGGAAGAAACACATTACATGCCTCGTATTTTCCTTCGTCCACTCAATCCGCGGCATCGGAATCTTGGAATACATGGACAATGCGATAATCAGAGACTGCAGTACTACCATTGTTTTCTCCTCCAAATTTTATATCATTGTTAATGCAGTATTTCGTATTTCTCTATAGCTGCCTCCTCAAAGGTTGCCATCTCCCGGTACACCTTAAGCGCCATATCAAGAAGCGGCATCAGCGCCACTGCCCCGCTTCCTTCTCCCAGGAACATTCCGCAGGTAAGGAAGGGGGAAAAGCCCAGCGCCTTTAAGATCACCTGCCCTCCCGGCTCGTTGGAAACATGGGAGGGAAGCATGTAATCTCTTGCCTGCTCTGCAATTCTCACAGCACACAGAGCAGCCACAGAGGAAATCAGTCCGTCGATCACAACCGGAATCCGGCAGATCGCTCCTCCCAGAAACACTCCGGCGAGCCCGGCCAGATCAAGCCCTCCGACCTTGGCGAGAACATCCACCGCATTCCCTGGATCCGGTCTGTGCTTCTTAATAGCTGCCTTTATCACTGCAATCTTATTCTGCAGTCCCTTCGAATCCAGTCCGGCGCCCTTGCCCGTCAGATCTTCCACCCGTTCACCAAGCAGTACACAGGCAACTGCACTGCTTGTTGTGGTATTGCCGATTCCCATCTCACCTGTGGCAAGGATCTCGTATCCCTGCTCCTTTAATTCGGATACCATACGGATACCGGTATAGATCGCCTTCCATACCTCGTCTTGTGTCATGGCCGGCTCCTTTGCAAAATTCCTGGTTCCCCATGCCACCTTCCGGTCTGCCCTTGTAACAGACGGAACATCGACAGCCATTCCAATATCCACCGGATACAGATCGACCCCTGCCACCTCACTCATGAGGCACACACTCGTCATCCCCTTTGTGAAGTTGTCTGCAACGATAGCCGTTACTTCCTGTCCGGTCTGTGTAACGCCCTCTTCCACTACCCCGTTATCCGCACACATGATAACCAGTCCCTTTTTATCCAGATGGTAATCTGCTGTTCCTTTTATCCCTGCAATCCGGATGACTGCATCTTCCAGGCTGCCGAGACTGAATAAAGGCTTCCCCATAGACAGCCAATGCCTTCCTGCCTGTTCCATACTTTCTACATCTGCTGGTTCTATTCTCTTACATATCTCTTCTCTGTACACTTTTATTCCCTCTTGCGTAACTGCGGCGTATAACCTTGCATGAATCTCTTCACAGTTACTTCTCTCTTCTAAAACTCACCTGTTCTGAAATCTTCTCATCTGCCTGACAAACCTTTCTGCAAAACGGATATTGGAATAATAATGTATGTGCGGAAATCCTGCAAATACATGTCCTTCCATGTGGATACAGCTCCATGACGTATCCCGGCCCGGCTTCCTGGCGATACAGCCATCCCCGTTGCTGCTGCTGTCCCAGTAGTGAAATTCATGCCCCCTTAATCTCTCTCCTCTGGAAAGATACACGCCGTCCGAAGCACCTTCGATCTCAATATATCCAAACCTCACCAGGCGGTTCCTGCGGACTGCCTCTCCTTCTATAAAGCCTGTCATCTCGTAGAATTTCCCATCTTCTCCCTCCATGGACTCATGCAGATACATGAAGCCGCCGCATTCGGCATGACAGGGAAGTCCCTTATCCAACAGTTTTCTGATCTCCTGCCTCAGTGTCTGATTCTCAGACAGCGGCCTGGCATAGAGCTCAGGATACCCCCCGCCCAGTAAAAGCCCGCTGATTCCTTCCGGCAGGCTGCTGTCTGTAATGGGACTGAAAAAAACAAGCTCACAGCCAAGCTCCTCTAAAAGCTTCAGGTTATCCTTATAATAAAATCCAAAGGCAAGGTCACGGGCAACGGCCAGCCTGACCCTCTCCCCTTCCGGAATCTTCTGAGACTTCTTTGCAGTCTCCGCTCCCGCACTGAGAGGAGGGGCCGTCTCTGCGATCTTAAGGATCTGTTCCAGATCAAGGGTCTCCTCCAGTACCCTGCCTGCTTCTCTCAGCGTTTCCTTAAGATCCCGGATCTCCTCTGGCGTAACAAGCCCAAGATGCCTGCTTCCCACCTCAAATACCGCCTTCTCCGGTACATAGCCTACAACCGGAACCGGATATCCCATATCCAGAAGCCCCTGCTCGATCATCTCCTTCATCCTCGGATAGACTGCACCTGAGACCCGGTTCAGTATAATCCCGGCAATGTTATGGTCACTGCGGAATGTAAGAAATCCTTTTAGCAGCGCCAGGACAGACAGCGCCGCACCCTTGCAGTTCACGGTAAGAAGAACAGGTGTTTTCAGCGCCTTTGCCACCTCATAAGAGCCTGCCCTCTCACTGTCAAGGGACATTCCGTCGTAATACCCCATCACGCCTTCTATAATCGTCAGATCTGCCCCCGCCGCATGCTCCATAAAGAGAGTCTCCATAACCCGGGGACTGCAGAAGAACAGATCCAGATTCTGGGAATCCACTCCCAGCACCTTCCGGTGAAACATGGGATCAATGTAATCCGGGCCACACTTTGCAGCCGCAATCCGGTATCCCCTGCTTTTCAGCGCCTGCATCAGGCCGCAGGTAATGGTCGTCTTTCCACAGCCGCTCATGGGGGCTGCAATCATCACTCTTTTCGCGGACGAACCGGATGTAAAATACCCTCTTGAATCGTTCATTCCATCCCCCTCTTCTCACCTTGATGATATAATATAGATTGGGTTCTGCCCTGTCATCATATGGTAATCTGCAAGCTTACGGGATCTTGCAAAGCCGGCCTGTATGATCTGCGCATCTCTGATCAGTCCCTTTTCTTCTGCGTCAAGAACTTCCCTCAGTGTTTCCAGTGTAATGGCATTCAGGACCACCCTCACATCCGGGTTCTTCTCTCTGACACACCGCAGTATTCCTTCCAGATTCCCGGAGCTGCCTCCGATAAACACATGGGTGGGCGGTTCTAACCCGTGAAGGATTTCCGGCGCCGTTCCTTCTATAACCTCCAGCTGGTCAACACAGAACTTTTTCTGATTCTGCCGGATCAGAGATACCCCTTCTGCATTTCGCTCTATGGCATACACCCTGGTTCTCTCATACATGGAAGCCACCGTAACAGCCACAGAGCCTGTCCCGGCCCCCACATCATAGAAGACAGAATCTCCTGAAATCCCCAGCTTTGCTATGCTGACAGCCCGGACTTCTTCTTTGGTCATGGGCACCTTTCCCCGGATAAATGCCTCATCCCTGATCTGTCCGTCACACAGGGCAGCCGGCGAAGAATTCTCTATATATAATACTGCAAGGCCTCTCAGATCCTCTGGCTGTATGTCCGCCCCGCTCCGGTATACAATGCTCTCTTCCTCATAGGAAAGAAATCTGCCAATCCAGATCTTAAGACTGTCAAGGCCATAGTCCTTAAGCTTCCTGCAAAATTCTTCCTCCTGCCCATTTCCTCCGAAAAGAAGAAAGCATTTCCTGTGCCTTGCAAGTATATGGATATAAGGCTGGCTTCGCCCATGGATGCTGACAAGCCTGGCGTCCTCCCAGGGAACCTGAAGCCTCGCCGCAAGATATGCCACAGACGAGATTCCCGGAATCCCTCTCACGTCACATACGCCATTCAGACACTGGTATAATTCCCTTGCTCCGCTGTAGAACCCAATATCTCCCGAATACAGCACGGCAATATTCCGATACTCCGGGTGGGACGTTACGATATCCCGGATCTCCTCTGGCATATAAGCACTGTAGACTGCCTTTCCCTCCAGACTCATACAGCCAAGCATCCGTTTTGCCCCAATCACACAGTCACTCTCCCGGATTGCCTCTTTTGCCTCCCCGGTAAGTGTCCCTGACATTCCCATCCCGATTCCCAAAAGCCGTACCTGTCTTGTTTTTTCCTCATTCATTTCCATATCCCCTGGGCGTTACCATCCTGCCATTTACATTCTTCGTCTGACTGTTCCCGATAAATACTGTGGTAAACATATCTGTCTCTACATCCCTTAGCTGCTCTAAGGTATAGAGGGAATAAGACTCCCCCTCCCTGCCGATATTGCGGACCGTTCCGCAGACCGTCTCCGGCCTTTTCTCCTTAAGCAGGATCTCACAGGCTCTTCTTAAGTAATCGCTTCTCTTCCGGCTGGACGGATTATACAGGCAGATGCAAAAATCTGCCCTGGCCGCGGCCTCAAGTCTCTTTTCAATCTTCTCCCAGGGTGTCAGAAGGTCGCTTAAGCTGACCACTGCGAAATCATGGATCAGCGGCGCGCCTAATACTGCTGCACCGCTTAAAGCGGCGGTAATCCCCGGAACCACCACAACCTCTGTCCCCGGGTATTCCTCTGCCACCTCCAGAAGGAGGCCTGCCATTCCATAGACTCCGGCGTCCCCGCTGCAGACCATTGCTACACTCTTTCCCTTCTCCGCCTGTTCAAATGCCATCCGGCAGCGCAGAACCTCCTGTTTCATGGGAGTCGTGATATATTCCTTGTTCTGGAATTCCTTTCCCTTAAATTCCTTCTTTACCAGATCCACATACACAGTATATCCGATAATGACCTCGCAAAAGGATAATACCTCCTTTGCTTCCCCTGTGACCTGGCCGATCCTCCCGGGACCGATTCCTACTGCATATACCCTATTCATATGTCTCCTCCACATGCTTCCCTGCCCTGAATTCTGTTGTAAATTCCGGATTATAAAGCTCTGACCGCTGGTAATCTCCCTCCAGGAAATGACCCACTGCAATGAGAGCTGTCTTCGTAATTTCCTCTTTTTCTGCCGTATCTGCTAATGTCTCTACCGTGCACCTGCATACCTTTTCATCCGGCCAGGTTGCCTTATACACAATTGCCGCCGGGGTATCCGGCGCATACCCGCCTGCCAGAAGCTCCCGGGTAAGCTCTTCTAAGAGTCCGGTACTTAAAAAGATTACCATGGTAGCCTGATGGGCTGCAAAGCTGCGGATGCTCTCCCTCTCCGGTACAGGCGTTCTTCCTGCCATTCTGGTAATAACGACTGACTGGGAGATGTCCGGAAGCGTATACTCTGCCTTAAGAGCAGCTGCTGCCCCGCAAAAGGAGCTCACTCCCGGGCAGATCTCATAAGGAATCCCCCTTTTTTTCAGCTCATCCATCTGCTCCCTGACTGCCCCGTAGATACTCGGATCCCCGGTATGCAGACGCACCACCTGTTTTCCCTCCCTGTAAGCGGCTTCCATCACCTCTATGACCTCCTCGAGTGTCATATAAGCGCTGTTATGAACCTCACAGCTCTCTTTCCTGCCATCCAGAATCCCGGGGTTCACCAGTGATCCTGCATAGACAATCACATCCGCCTCTTCCAGAAGCCTTTGTCCACGCACAGTAATCAGGTCCACTGCGCCTGATCCCGCTCCTACAAAATTAACCATAGATTTCTCTCCTTATCTCCTCTGCATACTCCGTAGCCCCCAGAATGCCATATTCCGGCGAAAACATAACGGCTCCTGTCCTTAAGCCGTCTCCGGCGCGCCGGGCCAGGTGTTCTGCGATCTTTTCCATCACCGTATCCATAACCTGCCGCTTAAGTCCCTGCCGCTTAAGTAATTCCAGTGCCTCCGCAGTCGTTACACTGTTCATAATCCCGCATACAGTCTCTTTTCCGGCGCCGGCCATGGCCGCATGGGCTGCCAGTACCTCAAACCGGCAGTCTGCCTGCCTCGAATGGGTATTCATGACTCCGGCCGCCAGCTTAACCAGTTTCCCCACATGACCAGTCAGAAGAATCCCCTTCATCTTTAGCCGTACCGCAATGTCAATGGTCTCTCCGATATAATTGCTGCACTTTACACTGGCCTCGCCGTCATATCCTAAAGTCTCACTTAAAAAATCACTGCCGTAGTTTCCGGGGACAACATAACAGACCTCCTGTCCCTGTTCTTTCAGCATCCTCATCTCTGCATAAATCGTATCAATCAGCGCCTGTTCACTCATAGGCTCCACGATTCCGGTGGTTCCAAGCACCGAGAGGCCTCCCTCTATCCCAAGTCTTGGATTGAAGGTTCTGGCAGCAAGCGCTGCCCCTTCTGGAATAAATACCGTAATCCGGATTCCTCCCTCATACCCATACGAAGCACAGACATCCTCCGCCGCCTCACAGATCATTCTCCTTGGAACCTGGTTGATGGCAGGCTCCCCCACCTCCTGCTCAAGCCCCTTTCTCATAACAATACCAATTCCTTCCCCGCCTTTAAGCTCTATGCCCTTCTCTTTTTTCTTTTCTGCCTTTACATACACATAGATTCCATTGGTCACATCCGGGTCATCTCCACTGTCCTTGCGGATTGCACAGACCACCTCCTCCGGGGTCCTTTTGATCTTTTCTATATCAAGGTAAAGCGTAATTCCCTTCGGGGTCTTAAGCTGTACCTGCGAAACGCTCTTTTTGCCAAGAAGCATCCATACAGCCGCCTTTGCCGCGCCTGCCGCACAGCTCCCTGTCGTATATCCTGTCCGCAGCTTTTTTTGATTCTTCCATATATATCTGCTGTTTTCATTTTCCTTCATGAATCCTGCACCACTCACCTTCCCCGTCGCTTTCTTATAGCATGGGCGCTGTTTTAGTTCCTCTTTACAGTCGCCTTTTTACTACTATGGAACATGTACACAGACAGCTTCTCCCCTGTTCTTTACTTCCTCCAGCAGTTCCTTAAGCCTCCTGTTGCAGCTTCCCCATGGAATATCCGTATAGATCACCTCCTTGCATTTATGGAATGCCTCCCTTGCCTCCTCATATACGGAGTCGCTGATATCCTGGAACGGCTCCTCAGCAATCACACGGCCAGCAAGGCGTCTTGCCAGCTGGTAGTCCACATCATTCCGGTACAAAATACCTGCAAGGAAGGGAACCCCCTCCTTCTGGAGACGCCGGTACACCGGGATTCCCCTGCCTCCGGCAGAAATAACCGCTGTCCGGGGCTCTCCCTCCTGCCTTGGAAGCTCAATGCTTCCAAAGACCGGGTCAAAGCTTCCTTTTTCGAGGCCATACAGCTCCCGGATGAATTCCTCCCTGAGAATCTCCTCCGGTGTGCCGCAGTCATACACACATCCCTCCCTCACCGGGATTACCAGATCTGACACCTTTCCTGCAAGGTCAATCTCATGCAGGGACATAATGACCGTAATATTCTGTCCCTTCGCCATCTGGCGCAGGATCTCCAGAAGCTCCAGCTTATATTTAATATCAAGAAAGGATGTGGGCTCATCCAGCACCAGGATCTCCGGCTCCTGGCAGATTGCCCGGGCCAGAAGGATTCTCTGCTTCTGGCCGTCGCTTAAGGAGGTAAACAGACGGCATCCAAGCTCTCTGGCCTGTACAAGTTCCATAGCCTCATCTACCTTCTCCTCGTCCTCACGGCTCAGGATTCCAAGCCTTCCAGTATAGGGATATCTGCCGGTGGCCACAATATCATGACCTGTCATTAGCTCCGGCCTTACCCGGTCTGTCAACACCACTGCCATCTTCTTTGCAAGCTCCTGGTAAGTCGTATCTGACAGATCCTTTTCTCCGACAGCCACTCTTCCATTTATAATACGAAGCTGCCTGGTAATACTTCTCAGAATCGTAGATTTTCCAGCGCCGTTTGGTCCCACCAGTGTGAGAATCTCTCCCTTTTTCAGGCCGATATTCACATGTTCAAGTATTGCCCTGCCGTGATATCCTACTCCCAGATCCTCTGTCTTAAAATAATAATCTGCCATCTTACCTCTTCTCCTTTTCACGGTGAACCAGCATCCAGATCACCACTGGCGCTCCAAGAACCGAAGTCACGGTACTGATATTTAATTCCAGCGGTGCAAATGCCATTCTGGCGATCAGGTCACTGAACATACAGAACACTGCGCCTCCAAGAAAGGAAGCCGGAATTACAATCAGAGGCCTGGAGGTTCGAAGCGCCAGCTTCGTAAGCTGCGGAACCGCGATTCCCACAAAAGAGATTGGACCCGCAAATGCTGTTACACAGGCGGAAAATACACTGGAAAGCAGAATCAGAAGAACCCGGAACACCCTGATATTCACCCCCATGCTTCTGGCATACGCCTCTCCCATCTGGTACGCCCCAATGGGTTTGGACATCAGAAAGGTACAGAGAAACGTAACAGAGATCATCACCGCACTGACCCTTACATTGCCCCAGCTCATCCCGGAAAAACTGCCAAGAGACCATCCCCGCAGATTCACAATATCCGAATCCTCAGCAAAGGTAATGACAAAGTCTGTCACTGCTGAACAGATGTAGGAGATCATAATCCCGGCAACCAGAAGCGCTGACATATTCTGAAGCCTCCTGGATACCAGGAGCACAAAGCCAACCGAGATCAGTGAGCCTGCAAACGCTGCCCCTACCAGTGCATAGGAGGACATGCTCCCCATACTGCCCAGGCAGAAGACCATAAGAAGAGCCACCACCATCTTGGCTCCTGATGAAATCCCCAGGATAAAAGGGCCTGCAATGGGATTATTAAAAAAGATCTGCAGCAAAAATCCTGAAAGAGAAAGGGCTCCTCCCAGAATTGCCGCCATCAGCATACGCGGCAGCCGGATCTGCCAGATAATATGATATTCTGTTTCTCCTCTCTGTCCGGCAAGAAGAATCCTCAGAATCTCTGCCGCGCTGATCCTGACAGTCCCCGTATTGATATTAACCACCGTCATGATAAGAAGAGCCAGGATCAGACCCAGGAATACTGCCCCGTACCGGCTCCGCCTCTTAAAATTCTCATAGTGAAAGCTGCTTTCTCTCATTTCTCCACCCTGTATAAAAATGCCATATCCTCTTCCTTACCGTCTGTTAGCATAAGATGAATATCCGAGATCATCCTGGAAGCAATATCCGCTGCCTGGTAAAAGTCCTTATCCGTGCAGAAGACATTGCCCTCCTTCACTGCCTTCATATTCTTAAGGATCTCATCCTTTGCAGTTAGTTCCCCGATAGAAGTAAGCTTATTGTCAATGGAAGCATTGTATATAATATAGTCTGCATCCGCACAAGTCGTATAGAATTCTTCCATGGTAATAACCATAGTACTCTTTTTTCCGTCTCCGAGCTGGCTGAAAGGATACCTGCCCCCTGCAATCTCAATCATCTTCGCAATATAATCTGTTCCGGTCCTGACCACTGCCTGTCCGTTAGAATTGATGTAAAAATACGCTACCGTCTGTTCCGTGTTCCGGGGTTCTTCAAGCTCGTCCATCACCTTCGTCTGCTCCTGGAAAAAAGCTTCCGCTTCCTCCTCCTTATCAAGCAGGACGCCATAGACCAGAATCCACTCCACCCTGCCAAGGGGATGCTCCTCATTACTGGAGCAGTCGATCAGTACCGGCACTCCCATCATCTCAAGCTGCTCCATCACCTTCGGTGAATGAAGGATCATCTGGGATTCCACCGCCAGAGAACAGCCCTCCTCCACAAGCATCTCATAATCAGGCTCGCTGTATTTTCCTGCAAACTGGATCTTGCCTGCCTCCATGGCTTCCCTGGCCGCCTCCACATACCAGTCTTCCGCTTTCAGGCTGCTGAATCCTACCTGGTCCAGTCCGCCAAGAGCATTGAACATGGCCATGGTGGCAGTCCCTGCAACATAGATCCGATCCAGGGGTTTCTTAAGAACCACCATTCCCTCCGGCAGACTGCCTGGAACCTCTTTTCCCTGCGGAACAACCAGATAGGATGCACTTCCCTTTACGTCAATGACCCGGAATCCTTCCTTATAATAATAGATACGGAAACCCTCTGCATACTCAGGTTCAAGCTGGGACGCAAGAGTCATGCCCTTAACCCCCTTTGCATCAAAACTAAAGCGTTCCTCTGCATCCGGTTCTGGCTCCTCACTCTGCCGTCTGCCACAGCCGGCGGATGCTACAGACAGCATCACTACCGCAAGAACCAACAGGCAGAAAGTCCTCACCCAGTCTGTTCTCTTCATCATGTTATCCTTCCTTTTCCTTTATGGTTTACTGTCTGCGGGCACCGGGGACGTGACACGGACCTTATGGTCATACCATGTCCCCTTTTTCCCGATCAGCGCCAGATCAAATTCCTCTCCAATTGCCGGAACCGGTATATCGAAGCCATAGACCACCTCCGATAAACCGTCACTGTATGTAACCGTATCTTCAGTTGGAAGAAGCAGCCCGTCCTCTGCCTTCCCGGCATCCTCTGCCAGGCCGCAGTAGAGCTTTACAATATTCTTAGAAGCCAGGGAAACATGGATCGTCATGTTTCCCTTCTCTACTGTCAGCGTCCCTTTCCCTTCACATGCCTCACTTACATGGAACATACTGCTGTCCGTCTCGAATTCTGCCGTATAGACTCCGTCAGCCAGTTCAATCACTACGTCTAAATCCTCATCTTCCGGAACTTTCGAATCCTCTTCTGGCACTGCCAGAGTCCCGGAAGGCTCCTGATCCTGTGTATTGACCTTTTCTGCACATCCTGCCAGGACTGCAGCCATCAGCACAATGAAAAAAATCGCATATCCTTTTCGCATTTTCCGTTACTTCCTTTTTTTCTGTTATACTCACGGCAGCCGCAAAGCGGCATACTTCCTTATGCGGCTGTACGCATCATGTTATGCTGCCCGTCAGATTTATCTAGCGCGCAGTATCGTTCATAACTGCCTTTATATGTTCCACGTAGAGCTTCTGAATGTCAGCAATGGAGCCGAGGCCAGAGATCTGTGCATCCACACTATCAAATTCCCCGGAAGCCCTAAAGGCACTGATCCAGGAGTCCTCATCCTCTCCTGCCATATCATTATTCGCATGGTCGCCTGCCACTACCATCAGAGGACGTAAGATCACCTTCTTATAACCAGCCTGTGCCACTGCCTCCATGACTGCCTCGCAGGAGGTTTCCTCTGGTTCCCCCTCTACGGTACCGATAAATACATTGTCATATCCAAGCTCTCCCATCTGCGTCTGCATCTGGCTGTAAGACACCTTTGCAGTATGGGAAGTACCGTGTCCCAGAAATACAAATGCGGTCTGGTCCTCCTCTGCCGCGCCCAGGCTGTCAAAGCCTGCTTCTTTTACTGCTTCTGCGGTAAGTGCCTTTGCAACTGTCTCTTTATCTGCATTGATCACCGTTGCATCCGTACCCACATCACCCAGGAGAGGCTCTGCAATTTTCACGGTCTCAAACTGATCTTCATAGGCCGACACCGCCTCCGTCATCTCATTATATTCCACTCCATGCATCAGATGAGTAGGCTGTACTATCAGGTTCTTTACCTTATTTGCCACTGCACGGTCCAGGGCCTGCTGCATGTTATCAATGGCCTCGCCGTCCCGCGCCTGTACATGATTGATAATAATCTGTGACGTGAATGCCCTTCTAACAGACCAGTCCGGATATGCCGCCTGTATAGCGTCCTCAATTCCCTTAATGTCATCCACACGGCTGCTGTTAAAGGAAGTACCAAAACTGACTGCCAGGATCTCATTTTCCCCGATCTCATCCTGATTGCGGGGATCATCCTTTGAAGCATCCCCGGTATCCCTGCCAAAATAGTCCGGATCAGCATTCTCACCTGCTACCTGCTCCTTTTCCTCCTCTGTCAGCGCATCCCATGCTTCCTTTGCCTTTGCACACTGCTCATCCGTCTGGTCTGTCCTCTCCTGTACATAGATTGCGTCAATTAACGCGGCTGCCTCTCCCACTGCATCCTGCTCCTTTCCCTTATTTGTATCGGTTTCCTTCTCCGCAGGCGGTGTATCCTTCTTCTCTGCATCTCCTCCTGAACAGCCTGTCAATACCATAGAACACACCATAGCTCCTGCCAGTAATGTTGATGCTAATCTTTTCTTCATCTTTTCTTCTCCTTTTCTTCTCTGTGATATACAGAGCTGTTCCACGCCTTCACTGTCCCATGCAGTGCCGTACCAGCTCTTCCAGTGTGGCATTCCGGGCAGCTGCAGTCTGCATTCCGACTCTTTCTGCCTTCTGTGCAGTCTTCCTGCCGATGCATACTGCCCTGATCTTTTCATAAGGGTATGCACCCAGAAGCCTGCAGAATCCCTCCACCGTGGAGCTGCTGGTGAAGATCACCTTCGTGACGTCCCCGTCTTCCATGTAGGAGCGCAGACGCTCTCCCATCTCTTCCTCGAACCGCGTATCATAGACCGCCAGGTCTGTGTAAGTAAGGGACTGGTTTTTTGCGATCTCCTGTAAGATCTCCGGGGCTCCAATGGAGGATCTTGCAAGCAGAATCCCCGCCCCGTCCTCCAGGGTCTCACAAAGCAGCCGTCCAAGGGAGACGCCGTCATATTGCTCTGGCATGTAATCTGCCCGGATTCCTTTTTCCTTAAGTGCATCCGCCGTTCCCTGTCCGATCACGGCGAATCTCATATGTGACACATCCCTGGCATCCATTCCTTCCTCCAGAAGGATCTCGAAAAACCGCTCCACTCCATAAGGAGACGTGAATGCCAGCACCTGATATTCCTTAAGTCTCTCAAGCTCTGCCCGTATCCTCTCAAGATCCTCCTTCTTAGTAACCGGAACCGTCCGGATCACCGGAACGGACAGAACCTCTGCCCCTAATTCCTTTAAGTAATTCTGCAGCTTCATACCTCGTCCGGCAGGACGTGTTACCACAATCCTTTCCCCCGATAAAGGAAGAGTCTTGTACCAGGAGAATTGATCCGCAAGAGTGCAGACCTCTCCCACAACGATAATGGAAGGAGTCCCAATCCTTTGCTTTCTGGCTTCCCCTGCAAGAGTTTTCACGGTTGCCACAATCCGCCTCTGATCTGCCGTTGTTCCTTTTTCCAGAATAGCCGCAGGCATATCCTCCCTCATTCCTGCACCCTGAAGACCCTCCATGATTCCTTCCAGCGCAGCCACGCCCATAAGAAATACCAGCGTCCCCTTCGCCCGGACAAGGGCTTCATAGTCAATTTCTTCACTTTTTCCGGCTTTATGATGCCCTGTGATAATATGTACGCTGGACACATAATCCCTGTGTGTAACCGGAATCCCCTGATAAGCCGGAACTGCAAATCCAGAAGAGATCCCCGGCACCACCTCAAACGGAATTCCTTCTTTATTAAGAACCTCTAATTCCTCTCCTCCTCTTCCGAACAAAAAAGGATCCCCACCCTTTAGGCGTATTACCTTTTTGCCAAGCTTTGCCTCCCTGACCAGAATCTGATTGATCTCCCACTGGGGTACCAGGTGGTTTCCAGATGCTTTTCCCACATCAATCATCTCACGGTCTGGCGGAATCATAGCAAGTATCTCCCTGCCCACAAGCCTGTCATATACAATGCAGTCCCCAGTTTCTAACAGCCGGCATGCTTTTACAGTTAATAGCTCTGCTGAACCGGGACCTGCACCTACCAGCCATACTTTTCCTGCCTGCTTCATATTCCTTCCTCCTTAAGCTTTTTCGCAAGCTTTGTTCCAAGTGCCGCCGCACTGCTCCGGCTGCCTGTCATCTGCATCCTCCGGGAGGTTCCGGTCGTTTCATCATAGTAAAGCCCCCGTACCTCCATCCGCTCTTCATCCACAATCTCTGCATATACGCCTATTGGCACAGAGCAGCCTCCATTCAGATAAGTCATGAATGCCCTCTCGCACAGGGCACAGTCTCCTGCCTCCCTGTCAAAAAAATCCTGCAGGAAGCCATAGTCCCTGTCTGACCTCCCCTGGATACCCAGAATTCCCTGTCCGGCAGCCGGTATCATCTCGTCTGTCTGAAAATATCTGCTGATGCGCTCCTTAAGTCCAAGCCTTTTTAAGCCTGCCGCCGCCAGAACCAGTGCACCGCATTCCCCCCGGTCCAGCTTTTCCAGCCTGGTCAGGACATTTCCTCTCATATTTTTTATCTCCACTCCTGGATAAATGTCCTGGAGCTGAAGAATCCTCCTGTTGCTGGAGCAGCCGACTGGAGCGCGCCCGTCATACTCTGTAACTCCCTCTGGCAGTACCAGGACATCTCTTGCATCCTCCCTGCCGGAAAATCCAATGAGAGGAAGCTCTGCCGGCACATCCATGGGCATATCCTTTAAGGAATGCACAGAGAGATCTGTCACTCCGTTCTTCAGCGCTAGATCCAGCTCTTTAACAAACAATCCTTTCTCCCCGATCTCATCTAATTTTTTTGATAAAATCTGATCTCCGGTCGTTATCACCTTCACTAGCTCTGCTTCATATCCTTCACAATTAAGGTTAATATATTTCGCCACGATTTCCGCCTGTATCACTGCCAGCCGGCTCTTTCTTGTTCCAATTCTGATTTTCTTCATAGTTTTTAACTGTTCAGTACCTTCACAGTTATATGCCTCCTTCTTCTATTCTTCTATTATCCATAAAGGGAGTCTCTGACCACTCCCCGGAGTTTCGCCGCCACTCCCACAGCTGCCACGCAGAGGGCAAAATCTGGTCCTGCTGTCAGCAGAAAGCAGTTCACCAGCAGAATCTTCCATGTGACCTCCTGAAAAATCAGGAAATGACAGACAACAAAAAAGTACAGCATCCCGATTCCGTAATATACCAGCAGACCGGCAATGGAGATAAACAAAAGTTTCCAGAATCTGATTCGTCCGGCCTCTTCACACATCCACGCCATAATATACGCGGCAAGGGCAAACCCCAGAAGATATCCAAAGGACGGCCGGAGCAGATAGGAAAGACCTCCCCCTGAGGCAAAGATAGGCACCCCTGTTAATCCAATCAGCAGATATACGCCCACGCTGGCTCCTGCAAGACGCTTATTCAGAAGCAGGCCTGCAAGCAGTACAAAAAACCACTGAAGGGTAAAATGCATCGGAATTGGTTCTGTAGGCAATGTAATCTTAATAAATGCTCCGACAGCGACCAGCGCTGCAAACAAACCGCCTGCTGTCAGCTCACGTATACTCATAAATTGTTTTTCACTTTTTATGTTCATCTTTTTGCTCCCAAATAATCCTTCCTTTTTTTCTTGTTCACAAAGTAGTTTAATATGCCGCCTGCGATAATAATAAAGGCGGCCATGACGAGAACACGCTTTGCCCCCTCCTTTGGCAGACTGCTCTCACTGCCGATGGAGTCTGAATAAAACAACAGTGTGTACGGAATCTCATGGGGGGATCCCATTGCCACTGTATCTGCAATAACCGGCATCTCCTCATCAAATACCAGTATGGGAATACGGAAAGTGGAGTTGCCGCCCTGTGTATTCTCATTATAGTAAGTCTTGCCGTCTACGATCATATAGTCATAATTAGGGCTGCTCCAGGTAATCTGGGCGAAACATTCTCCCTGTTCCACTGTCAGCCGGGTCGGAGACTCTACACTTGCCTTTCCACTCCCTCCTGATAAAACAACCTCTATCGCATAATTTCCGTCTGCCAGAGTCTGTCCCTCCAAACGGCTCTCCGCCGCCGCGCTTGTGCAAGCCCCCATGCCTGCTGCCGCAAGTCCGAGACAGAATCCTGTCAGCGCCGCAAGACGCCGTAATATTTTCTTCCTGCTCCCGTCAGCCAGATCTTTCATACTATATCCCTCCTACAAATTTTTTTTCTTATATAAAAAGCTAAATGCAAGGACCATCAGTACTGCAAGATATGCTGCCAGGATTCCGATTCCCGCATAAGAAAAAGGCTCCCTGTTTGCGATACTGCGAATCATACTGCTTGCCTGTGAAAGAGGCAGCAGCTGGATTACCTCTCTCAGTCCATGAGGTATGGAATCCGATGCAAAAAATGTGTTGCACAGATAGGCCATCGGCATAATCACATAATTGGAAAAACGCGGCACATCCGTATGCGTTCTGGCGTAAAAGGATACCACCACCCCAAGGGTGGAGAACACTGCTCCGTTCAAAAACATAATGAGAAACGACCACCCGTTAAAGCAAAGCCTGACTCCAATAGGAAGCACCAGCAGGATAATCACACAGCCTGCATAGATTCCTCTTAAGCTCCCTCCGATAATCTGCCCCGCAATAAACTGCCACAGGGGTGTGGGGGAGATCATCACCTGGTCAAACGCCTTTTCATACAGGCGCTGCACATTCAGATTCTGTGCAATGGCATTAAAGCTGCCATTCATTGTTGTCAGAGCCACCACGCCCGGGATCAGAAACTGCAGGTACGGCTGTCCATGTGAGATTGTCTGAATCCCCATACCAAATACGAGAATATACATAAGCGGGGCAATCATTGCCGCCAGTGTAATCTTATAAAAATCTCTCCGGAATTCCACCCATTTTTCCCATAATACTGTTACGATTCCCATATTCTGCCTTTCTTCCTCTATTATTTTTCTAATGCCTTTCCAAATACTTTCCAACTTTTTCAAGAAACACATCTTCTAGCGTGGTATTTCTCAGAGATGCCATATCTTTGCGCCCGGACAGATAACGGATTGCCTCCTCCTGTGTCTGGAAGAAAAAGCTTCTGGTCTGCTCCTCTGACACCTGATCCACCGCATAACATCCCAGCCGTTCAATCATTGCCCTGGGTGAATCCACCTCCTGAAGCCTTCCGCGGTCCATCAGTCCTACCCGGTCGCAGAGAATCTCCGCCTCCTCCATATAGTGTGTCGTAAGCAGGATGGTCAGATGATTCCGGTTTAATCTTTTCAGAAGATTCCACATCTGACGTCTGGCCAGGGCGTCCATCCCTGCTGTCGGCTCATCCAGAAGGAGAATCTCTGGTTCAGTAAGCAGTGCGCGGCATACCATGAGTTTCCTCTTCATGCCGCCTGAGAGCTTGCGGACTGTACGCTTTCTGTAATCCATAAGATCACAGAACTCCAAAAGCTCCTGTGTCTTTTCCCTTCTCTCCTTCTTTGGCACGAAATACAGTCTTCCCTGGTATTCCATGACCTCCTCTATGGTCATATCCTGCCTCATGGAGTACTCCTGTGTCACAACACTGATCTTACGTTTCAGTACCGTATTCTTTCTCGTCAGTCTCTCGCCGTCTATGAGAATCTCTCCTTCTGTAGGAAGAAAAAGCGTTGACAGCATTCCGATGGTCGTGGACTTCCCCGCGCCGTTCGGCCCGAGAAGCCCGAAAAATCCCCCGGTTTCGATGGTCAGATCCAGTTCCTTTACAGCCGTAAATTCATCATATTTCTTCGTAAGCTTTTTTAGTTCAATCATGTCCGTTCTCTTTTACCACAATAATCGTATAATAGCTTGCATTTTCCGGCATCTCGTCTGCCTGCCTGTATATACGCTCCTCAGGAAGACCGCAGTTTTCCACCATGATTCCTTTCATGCCCTTTTCCTTAAGCGTCTGTTTCACGACAGAAAGTTTAGACGCCGCTTTCATCAGCACCTTGCTGCCCGGATAGGTCAGCGCCTCTTTAATATCATAAGTAGACGGAATAATATGAAGCTGTTCTGAGCGGTCAGCCAGACTGTCCCCAAGCTTTGCCGCCACTGCACAGAACGATGGAATACCATTAATAATCCGCGCCTCATATCCCCTTGCCTTTACAATGCGGTGAATATAAATATAGGTAGAATAGATGGTCGGATCACCAAGTGTAAGATATGCCACATCCTTTCCATCCTCCAGCCGTTCTATAATCCGTCTGGCTGCCTCCTCATAATTCTGCCCCAGTACCTTAAGATCCTTTGTCATGGGAGTGGAAAGATTCAGACATTCCTTTTGATCCAGCCCTTTTACAATTCCATCCGCAATCCGGTAGCTCACTGCATGTTCCCTGCCCTCTGCAGGTACGGCTATAACCGGACATTTTTCGATTGTCTCTACTGCAAGATAAGTCATAAGCCGGGAATCTCCCGGTCCGACTCCCACCCCGTATAAAGTTCCTTTCATTCTTGTAATTTCCTTTCTGAATTAAAGTCGAATATACATAAAAACACCTGTTTTCTTCCGAAAACAGGTATCATAAAAAACCGTGAAGCCTGACAGCTTCATGCTCTTCACATGAACCCACTTTCGTCGGAAGCTTGTTCATTAATATTTTCAGCAGGTTTCCTGGCTTGCAGATCATCACCTGACCATACCTTCTCGCATTTCTTCCTGCAATGGCATCACATGGTCCCACTCCCTGCTCACAGTGACCGGATCGCTCAGGTTTTACACCTGATTCCCTTTTAACCTGTCAGATTCACCCTGATGAGGACTCCACTGACAGGCACTGAAAATATTCTATAATGTAAGCGTCAAAAGGTATTTCCGCTAATACTTCTCTCTTAAATCCTTACAGACCTCTTCCACAGAGCGCCCTGTTTCCTTCGGGCGCCGGATAACGACCAGCGTCGTCCCTGTCTCCGTGCATGCCTGTATCTTTTCCTTCATTCCCCCGGCATCTCCAGACTCCTTTGTCACGAAGAAATCTGCATCCGCATAATGAATCGCTGCAATGTTCATTTCCTTTGAAAACGGGGCCTGCATGGCGATCAGGTTTTTCCCGGAAAAACCGCATTCTGCGCTGGACATTATGGAATCCGGCACAGAGAGTACTCTCGCACAGCAGCGCGCCCTATAATCCGGTATCTCGCAGAATCTTCTAAGTTCCTTGCTCCCGGTTGTAATAAGAATCCTTCCTTTTACGGTTTTCAGATATTCTACTGCCTCCTTTACAGAAGACACATACACAGCCTGATCTGTTCCCTCCTCCGGCATCTTTGTCTCTTCCCGCAGGCACCGGATATATTCTGTTTCTGTCCGTTCACATGCCTGCCTGATCTGCCTGGTTACCTCTGCAGCAAAGGGATGGGTCGCGTCAATCACAAGGTCAATAGAATGCTCCTGGATGAAAGAGCTCATCTCTTCCCTGTCCATCCGCCCGCAGATTACCTTTGTCTTCTCATCCTCTGCGATCCCCTCTTTTCCGTATTCTGTGGCAACACTTACTGTTACCTCTGCCCTGAGAGTCCGGAGGAAAGCAAGCAATTCAAGGCTTTCTGTTGTCCCGCCAAATAAAAGTATACCCGGCAGTTTCCCCTCCACAAGGGCAAGGGTAATCCCTCCGGCAATTCTCTTCGGCTGCAGAAGCTTTCCCTCTGGGGCACAGTATCTTGCAGCACGCTCACATACATTATCTACCCCTGCAGTCTTAAGGACAAAATCAGATCCTGTTATCTCACCTGAAACCTTCTGAAGCTCCCTGGCAGAGTAGGTATAAAATGGAAGATGATGTTCTCTTGAAAACGCCAGGATGCCAGGCTCCTCCTTCTTAAGATCAATACTTGCCAGACACGATACATTCTCAAGCTTAAGCCCGTGTTCCTTAAGAATTTTTTCCAGGGAAGCCTTAATCTGATGCTTTGACGTCCCCCGTCTGCATCCGATTCCCACCACGATACTGCGAAAGCTCCGTGACCTTAAGAAGAGTATATTTTCCTTCCGTTCACAAGCAAAATTCTCCCTGGCCCTGTCCACAACCGCAATCCCATATGCATAATCAGACAGCTCCTCCATACTGGTACACTGGATCAGTCCCTTCGGAACAGGTTCTGCTAAAGGCAATTCACTGTAAAACCCAATTGGTCTGTCCTCCAGCACTGCTGCTGATATCCTTGTCACAAGACTCCGGTCTGTGATCTCAAGGTCATTCTTTCGTGCAAATATGTCAACTGCAAATCTGCCCTGTACATCCGTGGCCGTTGTAATTACCGCTTTGGCATGCATTGCCCTTTCGATCTCCTTAGCAGCCTCCACTGCACCTCCCATGTGTCCGGAAAGCAGAGGGATCACATGCTCTCCCTTCTCATCCATCACAAGCACCGCAGAATCCGTATACTTGTCCTTCACCCAGGGTGCAATACATCTGACCGCAATTCCTGACGCACCGATGAATAAGAACATCTTCTTTCCCCACCGCTGCCCGACCCATGTCTTCAGATCCATGTCCGGCGTCTTCAGACCCTCTGTATCCCGAAGCCTTGCTGTCGTATATCCCTCACAGAGATAACCGCAGCCTGAAAGCTGCTCCTGAACACATCTGTTCAGCCTGTTCCCTGTCATTGTAAAACTAAAGATTACTATTTCCTTTTGATTATTCATAATTTTTAACATACACGCTTTTGCCTGCATTGTCAACACTTTATCATTACTTACTGTTCACTCCGTTCACAGTAACATTCGCAAATCCATTTAAAATTCACTTAGCGAATGGGATTTGCTCACACAGGAACCACAGTAGCTATGAACGGCCCCCTGGTCCATGAATAGTACCGCAATATCTGACAACGAACACAGTTGACAGAATCAGCACAAAGCCTGCCAGATCAATCAGCATAAACGGAGTCTTAAGCCAGACTGCCGAGAATACGGTAGCAGTCACGGCTTCAATGCAGGCATACAGGCTTGCCTTCGCAGGACCGGAAAATCTGACCGAATATGCATACAGCAGATATGCTGCCGCCGAACCGCCGATAATAATAAAAAACAGTGAAACAAGCACCATCCCATCCCAGCGCACCTCATAAATCCAGGGTCTGAACAGCAGGGTCAGCACAATACCCCCGAAGAGAAGGGACCACCCCACAATCACGGTAGACGAATATCTCTGGTACAGTGATTCCGGAACAACTGTATTCAGGAACATGCAGAAAGCACATCCAAGCCCCCATCCAAGCCCCTCCGGGGTCATAACCAGTGACTGCACATTTCCATGAGTGGATATAAGGAAAATGCCGCTTACTGCCAGGATGATGGCAGCAAGCTGTGCTCTGTCCGGCCTTTTCCTGTCCCGGATACAGACATATACCATGACAAGAACCGGACACAGATACTGCAGCACGGTAGCCGTACCCGCATTGGAACGCTGTACGGCTCCGAAAAAAGCCACCTGGAATGTCATAGTTCCACATATACCGGCAATCATCGTCTGCAGGAGATCCCGGCGGTTTCTGCAGAACTTCAGCATTTCGTCCCGATTTGTACAGAGCAAAACCGCAGCCATTAGAATTCCGGAGGTAATCAGGCGGACCGGTATCAGCCAGGAAACCTTAATATTCCTTGTATCAAATAAAAACTGGCCAAATACGCCGGAAACTCCCCATAATACTCCTGCAGACAGGCCCAGAAACGCTCCTGACAGTGACTTTTTACCACTCATCCTTTTCAAACACCGTCTGCTCATCAACCGGTGTCTCTAAAGCCTTCAATGCTCTTGTAACCAGCTTTTCACGAATCTTGCGTGATTCATCCTCTCCCTGGGTCGGATCGCCAAGAGGATAAGGAATTCCCACCGCAGGAACAATCCGGTTCGCACCAATCGTGCGGGAAATCGGAACTACTGTACAGATATGCACAACTGGAATCCCATACTTCTCGATTCCTTTTACCATCGTTGCACCGCAACGAGTACAGGTTCCTCATGTAGAGGTCAGAATCACTGCGTCTACCCCCTCCTCAATGAACTTCTTTCCGATCTCATCTCCGAACCTGGCTGCTGAATTGGTTGCCGTCCCGGTTCCTGTCGTACTGGCAAAGTATGGAAGGAGGCTTCCGATCTCTCCATTTTTTTCCTTCTCTCTTAAGACATCCAGCGGGATAACCAGATTGGGATTCTCCAGTACGAACTGTCTGTCATATCCGCCGTGAATAGTCATGTAATCATCCTTCGACATGGTATCCATGCCCTCAACGGTATACTCTCCGAATTTTGTAGCATTGGATGACTCAATATGATCCGGATTGCCAAGAGGCACAATTCCGCCAGAGGTAACCACTGCGATCCTGGCTGCTTTCATATCCTCCACTGCCTTTGCCGGAGATACCCGGTCAAACTTCGGCATAGGAAGATCCGTCTCAAATTCCTCGCCCTTTATCTTTTTTACCAGCATACGGATTCCCCGCTCCGAACCACGCTCTTCGGCGAAATAGTTCACACGGATTCCCCGCTCCAGATACCCTTCAATGGAAGGTCCGAGAATCTCTTCTCCTGCCGCCATCTTCTTAATCAGACCCACCAGCTTCGGAACTGCCTTTCTCATGGTTGCCGCGGAATTTCCGGTTTTCACCAGGATTACATCCTGCTTAAACATATCAGCTCCTGGATTTTCCTCATACATACCAGAAAGAACCGGTATGCCAAGCCTCTCCTCCACTGCTTTGCAGATGGTTCCGCACGCAACGCCATAGCGCCCTGCATTGAACGCCGGACCTGCCACGAATACATCCGGCTGGTATTTTTTCACCATCTCTATAATTGTATCTGTAGCCTTATCCAGGTTTTCACCAAAATAGTTGTCACCGCAGATTACCGTAGCTGCAATCTCAAAATCTCCTCCCAGTCCTGCTTTTAACGCAAGTCCGGGACCGATTACTTCCTCTCTTACCTCCGGCTTATAGTCCGCCATTTCCTCTCCGCCGATTCCTCCGAAGAACTGATTGATATAATGTACAATCTTATAGGCTGCCATAACTCTTCTACCTCCCTCCTAATATCCTCTTGCCGCCAGCTTGTTAAAGCCATTGGCAATTGTAGATGCAATAATAATCTGAAGCTCTGCCTCAAAGGAACCGTCCTCATTTACACAGCCTGCCCAGCCGCCGATCTGGCTCTCAATATAATCCATCATTCCGATTACCTTATCCATGGCAGGGAATTTCAGTGTTGCATTTCCCTGACCGCAGGACGCCAGCGCCGTGGCCTCCTCGCAGGTATCTGCAAGGGATGCAGATTTTCCGTCCTTGCCTGGAAATTCATCCGTAATCAGGCATACCTTTGTACCAGCCCTCTCCACCTTGCGGCAGTTCATCATCAGATCCGTATCCGGGTTTCCGTAGCCTTCCTCTGTAATCAGCACACCGTCCAGCTCCAGCCACTGGCAGAACTTGGCAACCATGTCGGAATGTCTTTCTTTGTCTGCAAGAAATACATTTTCATTGGTCAGGATCACTCCCATAAAATTAATGTCCTTTCCATGATGCCGGTAGCAGTCTTCGATAACCGGATTATGCAGATGATGATAGGATGTCACCTTGTCACATGGAGCCACACAGTTGCCAGAAACAATTGCACCATCCATAATTTCTGTAGGATACATGAATGTAGGCACAATCTGCTTGGCATCCACGCCATAGTAATAAGTATCGTGCAGAAGTCCCTGGGACTGCAGCATATGGATATATCCTACCTTCGGAAGATCCGGGTACTGGGCTGCCTGCTCAAAGACTGATTTTGTCTCAAATACCTCCAGTGTATCTGGCTCAAGCTTTCTGGCAAGTTCCCCAAGATAAGCAGCAGTCTTAAGACCTGCCAGTCTTCCCGCCCTTTCATATACATGAGTTTCGAGTCCCTCCTGGGGCTCAATCACAACACACAGATTCACTGTCTTAGAAAAAGGACAGTAGTCTGCTGCCGGACCGCTCATATCAATCACGCCCTCCTGGAATCCGACAATCCTTCCCACAGTCACGACACAGCAACCGTCCAGTGCATGGGTTCTTCCGCTCCCTACCTGGGGAGATACCTTTCCGATCACGCCAGGAAAGATCTCTCCGCCGCTTACCTTCACACGGGGCTCGATCACATCCTTTACCGGCGTGATTCTCGTTGCCTCTCCAGGTCTTGCAATGTCAAGATGGCATTCCTTAAGCTTGTCATCTTCCAGCACCATGGCCTCCACTTCAGCCTTATTCACATAGAGCACCTGGTTCTCTATGTGAGATTCCTCCGCGAACTGAATATCTTTGATCACAAATTTCCCCAGTTCCAGTCTCATACAATTTCCTCCTTCTGCCAATACAATGAATACTCTGTAACTGCTCTGTCGTCCCGCAGTTACCAAAAATCTCAATTACTTACCTTTGGGGAACATATCTGCCATAATTGTCTGATGCGGTGCAATACGGATAAAATCCCCGCCGTCCCAAAATCCAGTAAGAAGACGCTCAAGATAAGACAGATCTCCCTCTATCGGAAGCTGATGCAGATGCAGCTCCTCTGCCATCACAGCAGTTTCTTCAAGAAAGCTCTCATAGTCATATGCTTTCGTGTCTATGATTCCCAGATGCTTATATTTCCCGAGAATCTCTTCATATATAATATCTGCCATCTCTTTTCCATATTTCTCTACAGTAAACAGATATTCCTTATAGATGTTCGACTCACCGCCAAGCCATCCACGAGTCAGGAAATAGGTCTCCCCCTGCTTCATGATTTCTCTTTTTCTCTGGTAAGAGCCCAGCATAATACTGATACAGTCATCTGCCTTAGGCAGAATCATCTCAAAATCGCCTGCCGTAATCCCGGCAAGGGCATTTCCGCAGGCTCCGAATCCCATCACGACACAATCCGCATCCCGGATTTCCTCAAGTCCTGCCGTAATCTCTTCCTTCAGACGTTCCGTCACATTATGAAGTCCGGATTCAATCCAGCCTATACGGTCAAACATATTTCCTCTCCGGTCCAGAATCTGTTCCATCTCTGCCTGCATCGTCTTACAGGCCAAAAGTACATACCTCATCTTAACCTCTTGTTCTATTTCGATAAACGCAGCTTTCCGGATGCAGTTGCTTCTACCTTATAGCCTACGTAGATCGGACCGAACTCTGTCTGTACAATGTTCTCCTTCACTTCGACTGACACCTTCATATCCTCCGGATCAGCCCCTCTTAGCACTGCCTCCTCCTTCGCAAGCCTGGCTGCAACCTCGTCAGCCTTTTCCTTAGCTTCTTCCAGATCACCAAATTCATACCTGAGTCCGCTGCCAAACGCCACATATTCTCCGGTATTCTGCTGAAATACAACCTCCATCAGTACACTTGCAGATACATTGCCTACAATCGCTCCCAGGGCATTTGCCACCGGTGAATGCTCAGAGGTTACTACCTTTGTCCCAAGAAGCCTGCCGACATCCTCAAGGAACAGCTTTGTCGGCGCTCCCACTCCCACCAGGGCTGCAGGAGTTCCAAACTGAAGTCCGAAAAATCCTCTGTCTTCCCCTGTCTTTGCACGCTCATAAGCATCCAGGATCAGAATATTTTCTGTCTCCCTGGCTCCCAGCTCCCGGATTCTCGGATATCCATCCTCCATCAGAATCCTGACAATGTTCGTATACAGCTTCCGCTTAAACTCATCGTATACTGCATCTGATAACTCCTCCGGCGTCATCAGAAGGGCTCTCGCCATAATTCTGGCTCCCAGGATGGAGGCCCTGCTCTCATACCGGCAGAAGTCTCCCCGTACATGCATGATGTCTGTAGGGGTCAGCCCGCACCGGATCAATACGCCCTCTCTCACCAGCCGCTCTACATGGTTCACAAGAACCACCTCATTCCAGGTCTTCTTGATCTCCTCCAGACTATGGGGCTCTGCCATAAACTCTGCAATCTTTTTTTCCTTCTCTGTATAGAAAGTGCTCTGGCTGATATCCTTAATTTTCAGATATATATTTTTCTGCTGGTTTACCATGCGGGTTCTGCTCTCGTCCTCTCTTTCCAGATACCGGATCAGTCTGGGATGTGCCGATGCCGCCATACACAGAGGCATGACCCTCTCTTCCTCCAGCATGACCGTATCCTGTTCACTGACCGCAACCCCGCTGTCTCCTCCAAGGCCGAAGGTATCTACAAACAATCCTTTTACAAATGTATCCCAGCCTCCGATCCGGACTCCTGTTTCTGCGCGCTTTGGCTTTCCTTCCCTGACGAATGCAATATCCGTTGTCGTTCCTCCAATATCCACAATCAGACAGTTCTTCTCCTCTGCAAGCTCCATGGCGCCCATCACACTGGCGACCGGACCGCAAAGAAGCGTCTCTACCGGATGCAGCGCAGTAAATTCACCTGTCATCAGGCTGCCGTCGCTTCGCACAATCACAAAGGGCGCTCCGATCTTCCTGGCGTTAAGCGCCCGTTTGACTGCATCTAAAAACTCCTGTATCACTGAGATCAGCCTGGCGTTAAGGAGCGCACTGGCTCCCCGTTTTACAATATTCCTCTCTGAAAACAGAGAATATCCGCACACAACCGGAATATCAAATTCCTTCTGGATCATTTCTCTTGCTTTTTTTTCCATCTGTGCGCCGGACTTCTGGGCAAAAAGCTCTACCACTCCTACCGCATCACAATCATCAAACCAGCCGTGCATGCTCTTTTCGAACAGATTCCAGTCCGGCTCCTTTACCACCTCACCATTAGGCTTCGTCTTACTATCAATAAAAATCAGGCTGTCATCAAGTGTCAGTCCATATTCTCTTCCAACCCGGGATACATTGTCCGGCTTTACCCCAAAGAATACAAGCTTCGCTCTGCCCCCCTTATTCTCCACACAGGCATTGGTTGCCAGGGTGGTAGACAGAGCAATCACCTCTGCCTGACGAATCAGATCTGAGGGAAGAAGGTCCAGGACATTTCCAATCCCTTCTGCC
>Ga0137306_100561_pt1 | contig 49338 bp, 35 predicted proteins | sample Inofroosms_March_FD_97187 | JGI IMG/M metagenome (GOLD analysis project Ga0137306, IMG submission 97187) | Mouse cecal microbial communities from Vienna, Austria - N-Acetylneuraminic and N-Acetylglucosamine D2O microcosms_March | ecosystem: Host-associated > Mammals > Digestive system > Large...
GCCAGAGAGAGGCGGAGGCCAAAAAGTATGAGCTGGAGATGGAAGCCGAGGCGCTGAGAGCCCAGGCGGAGAAAGAGGCGGAGGCCATGAAAGCCAGAGCGGCGGCTGCCAGGTATGCCGCGGAGCAGGAGGCGGCCGGTATCCAGGCCAAGGGCGCCGCGGAGGCGGCAGCTATCCAGGCCAAGCTTCTGGCGGAAGCCGAAGGTATGGAGAAGAAGGCGGAAGCCTACGCCAAGTATAACAATGCGGCCGTGATCGAGATGATGGTCAATATCATGCCTCAGATGGCGGCGGAAATCGCCAGACCTCTTTCCAGCATCGACAAGGTGAATATCTACGGAGGCGGCGAGGGCGGCAGCGGTATCGGTCAGGTGTCGGGCAGCGGCGCCACGGTGATGCAGCAGGTATTTGATACCATGTCCGAAGCTACGGGAGTGGATTTCCGGGAGATCTTAAAAGCCCAGACCTATGATGCCAAGGTGACCAGGAACCTGAACGTAACCGGTCTTGGAGACAAAAGTGAGGTCCGGATCCCGGGTGAGGAACAGACAGAAACATGATGATCAAGGAGTAGAAAGGAAGAGATGATATGCACAAATTAGGGATTTCCGTATATCCGGAACATTCGACGCCGGAGAAAGATCATGAGTACATGAAGCTGGCAGCCAGATACGGGTTCAGCCGGATCTTCACCTGCCTTCTGTCAGTGAACAAACCGAAGGAGGAGATCATCGCAGAGTTTTCCGATTTCGTGAAAAAGGCCCATGATCTGGGTTTTGTGGTGGCGGCGGATACCAATCCCCATGTGTTTAAGCATCTGGGGGCCACGGCCAGAGATCTTTCCGTATTCGCCCATATGGGTCTGGACATCATCCGCCTGGACGGCAACTTCGGCGAGCTGGAGGACCGGCTCATCACCCGCAATCCCCAGGGGATCAAGATCGAATTCAACGCCAGCAGCGACGTGAGTATTGACCATCTGATCCGCCACGGGGCGGACCCGGCCAATATCCTGATGTGCCATAACTTCTATCCGGAGCGCTATACCGGACTGAGCAGACAGGTCTTCGACAGGTTTAACAGGAAATGGAAAGGCCTGGGCCTCCACACGGCGGCCTTCATATCCAGCAATAACAAAGATACCTACGGTCCCTGGCCCGTGTACAACGGCCTGTGTACCATGGAAGCGGACAGAGGACTGCCCATAGATCTGCAGGTCCGCCATCTGCTGGCCACAGAGGCCATTGATGACATCCTCATCGGCAACGCCTATGCCACGGAGGAAGAGCTGAAAGCCATGTCGCAGGTGGACATGACCAAGACCACCGTTGTTCTGGATCCTGTGGACGGTCTGTGTGATACAGAATGGAAAGTTCTGAAAGAATACCATCACGCGGGGCGGACGGATGCGTCGGAATTCATGATCCGTTCCAGTATGCCCAGACTCGATTGCCGGGAAGCCTCTATTCCCTGGCGGGACTGCGGCCAGAAGACATTCCACCGGGGAGACGTGGTCGTCGTCAATGACAACCTGGGCCATTACCGGGGTGAGGTGGAAGTGATCTTAAAGGATATTCCCAATGACGGCGAGAGGAATCTGGCAGGCCGGATCCCCGAAGAAGAATTTGTGATCCTGGACCGGATGGAGGAGAATCCGGATCATTTCTGGGATTTCCTGATCCGTTAATACCTGATTCAAACGAAAACAGCATTTCCGACGGGGTACGCGTACCTGGTCGGGAATGCTGTTTTCCGTTGAAATCCGTGCCGGATCTACACCATAGGAAAGAAAAAGTTTGCGCACAGACACACCGCTACGCCATAGATGATGAACAGGGACCGGCTCTATGAGGAGCTGTATCCGGCCAGACAGGACCGGCTGCGCATCGGGATCCTTTCCAGCGGAGCAGCCGTTTTCAGCCGGATTATGCGCAGCTTTAAAAGCAAGCACCCCGGCGTTCATTTTGAACCGAAGATCGAGAAATCCGAGATTATCTATGAACTGGTGCTGTGTATGGCCAGGAGCAATTCTCTCTATGAGCAGCTTCATCTGAAGGATGGGATGATACAGGAAGAAGAATATCCTCTGCTGAAATCAGGGAAACTGTCAGTGGCCAGGCTGCCCATGATCGTTTCCAGAGTCATGGATGATATCCTTCCGGTCATGGGGCTTCAGGGAGAGAAAAACTATGCCAGGGGGGATAATAATACAGAGCTTTTCACCAGTATTCTGTATCTGGAGGATGTGTACTGTTTCATCCCCTGCAGCCGTCTGCCGGATGATATCGCACAGATCCGCCTGCCCTTTCACCCTAAGATCTGCAGGGTGATGATCAGCAGAAAAGGAAGCAGGTTAGGCCCTCTTCAGAAGCAGTTCGGAGAGCTGGCCTGCGGGGAAATAGGGAAGCTGCCTTATTATTACGACCTGTGATAAATTCTTGACAATACGGCCGCCGAAGGTATAATAGAAGTACGGGCCGTTTAAGGGGACGGCCTGAAAAACAACTTGGAGGAGACATTATGAGAAAGGCAAAGTTATTCCATGTAATCGCGGCTTCGGCGACGGCACTGAGCCTGGCCGCATGTTCCGGTTCCGCGGCCAATGAGACCACCACGGCGGCTCCGGAGACCACCACAGCCCCTGCCACAGAGGCGGCTACTACTGCCGCGGCTGAGACTACAGCGGCAGAGGCCTCAGGACCTGTGACCTATGATGCAAAAGGCAGCGGTTACGGCGGGGAACTGAATCTGAAGGTGACCATTGACGGGGACAAGATCACGGAGCTGGAGCTGGGGGATCATCATGAGACCAACGTGGTCATGGACCGTGCTTTCCCGGTGATCCGGGAGAGAATCCTGGAGGCCAACACTCCGGTGGTGGACAGCGTCACAGCGGCAACCTTTTCATCTTATGCGGTGAAGGCGGCAGTGGCGGATGCCATGACTCAGGCAGGCCTGGAAGTGGAGAAGATCACCATGGCCACCGCAGGTCCCGTCAAAGAGGCGGCGACTCTTGATGATGTGACGGCGGACATCGTGGTAGTAGGCGGAGGCCCGTCAGGTCTTGCGGCTGCCATTACGGCCAAACAGACCAACAAGGATGCCCACGTGATGGTAATTGAGAAGATGGACATCTTAAGCGGCAACGGCAAATTTGATATGAATTTTTACGACCTGATCAATTCCGAAGCACAGAAGGCGGCCAACAACGAAAAGTGGACCGTGAACCAGGTTGAGAACTTTATAGAAGCAAAATCCACGGCCGGAGACAGCGAGGAGCGTGTGAAAGTATGGGCGGAACAGGAGAATGTTCTGGATGCATGGCTCAGAGACATGGGCGTGGAGCTGGACTACAACTACGGCGCCATGAACCATATGGCAAAGGAAGATCAGTATGCGGGAGAAGTGATCCAGGCAGGCATGGAAGAGTGCGCCAGAGAACTTGACATCGAGATCCGCACAGGCACCAAAGGCGTGGATCTGATCATGGAAGACGGCCGGTGTGCAGGAGTCAGCGTGGAGAATAACAACAACGAATCTTATGATATCCGGGCGCAGTACACCATCATCGCCACCGGCGGATTCTGCAGCAGCAAGGAACTGCTGGCTGAGTATGCACCGGGATTTGAAGTGCTGAATACCTCCAACCAGATGGGAACTACCGGAGACTTCGTGAAAGTATTTGAAGAAAACGGCTTTAAGCTGGAGCAGATGGATAACGTGAGGGTGTTCCCCAACATCATCGTTCCCAGAAGAGATCTGACAGGCGGAGCCGACGTAAGCCTTCTTGTGAACAAAGAAGGAGCCAGGTTCATTTCCGAGAATGCAGGCGGACTGGAGCTGGGAACCACCATCCAGGCTCAGCCTGACGGCGCCGTCTACTCCATCACGGACAAGACGGGATATGATTCCTTCTACAGAATCCGCAAACATGTAGGCCTGGGATATTATGCTCAGGGAGAGACTCTGGCAGAGCTGGCTGAAGCTCTGGGAATCGACGGAGCAGGTCTGGAGCAGACCGTGGCCGACTTTAACGAGGCTGCCGCTGCAGGGACAGAAGACCAGTTCCTCAAAGCAGCAGCGTCCCGTCCTCTGGATGCAGAAGGTCCCTACTACGGAGTGCGGATCGAGGCAGCCAACCACATGACCAAGGGCGGTGTTTCCTGTAATGAAAATGCACAGGTGCTCTATGAAGACGGAAGCGTGGTAGAAGGACTGTATGCCTCCGGCGAGGTGACATGGCAGTCAGGCGGCTACTCTCAGTCCGTGTGCTTCGGGCGCGTGGCAGGAGAGCAGGCGGCTTCCAATCTGAAATAAAAGATCAGACAGAATAAACGGACAGAGCAGGATCCGGAAAAAGGATGCTGCCCTGTCCGTTTTTTATAGGAAAGTTTCAAAACTTTCCAGATTTTAGTTGACTTTAAAGCTATGATTATGTAAAATAAATGTAAGCGCTTACAATTTGTAGCGGAAGCGGTAAAAACGTCATTTTCCGGCATACTATCAAAAGGATATCCCATATCCGCAGTCTTCGATTCGAAGGGTCCGGGAGAGGGATCCGTGGGCGGCCGGGACAGGACAGAAAGAAGCGAGGAGAAAAAAGAACCATGCAGGATGTCATCAGGATTAATCAGGAGGACAACGTGGCAGTTGCCCTGCGTCCCATCGCCAAGGGGGAGACTCTTGAGATCGGAGACGTTTCCGTAGCCGTGCAGGAAGAGATTCCCCAGGGCCACAAGGTGGCTTTAAAGCCCATAAAGGCAGGGGAGGAAGTGGTGAAGTACGGATTTCGTATCGGCTTTGCCAGGGAAGATATCGAAAAAGGCCGGTGGGTCCATGTGCACAATCTGAAGACGGCTCTGGGAGATCTGCTGACCTATGAGTACGAACCGGCTCATCCCCATGTAGAGGATACAGAGCGCGCCACATTTCAGGGATTCCGCCGCACGGACGGCAGAGTGGGCGTGCGCAATGAGATCTGGATCATTCCCACTGTAGGCTGCGTCAACTCCATCGCCAGAGCTCTGGAGAAGGAAGCTCAGAGGCTGGTGGGAGGAAGCCTGGAGGAAGTGGTTGCATTTCCTCATCCTTACGGCTGTTCTCAGATGGGAGACGACCAGGAGAACACCAGGACCGTGCTGGCAGACATGATCCATCATCCCAATGCCGGCGGAGTCCTCGTCCTGGGACTGGGCTGCGAGAACAGCAACATTCCCGTGCTCAAGGAGTACATCGGAGATTACGACGATCAGCGGGTGAAATTTCTCCAGTGCCAGGATGTGGAGGATGAGCATGAGACGGCCATGGTCCTGCTGGAAGAGCTGGCAGTCTATGCGAAAGGGTTCAGCAGAGAACCTGTGGATGCCGGCGAACTGGTCATCGGCATGAAGTGCGGCGGATCCGACGGTCTGTCCGGGATCACGGCCAACCCGACCGTAGGCGCGTTTTCCGATCTGCTGATCTCCAAGGGCGGGACTACGATCCTGACAGAGGTTCCGGAGATGTTCGGCGCCGAGACCATCCTGATGAACCGCTGCGAGACGGAGGAGCTGTTTGACAAGACGGTGAACCTGATCAATGACTTTAAGAATTACTTTACCAGCCACAACCAGACCATCTACGAGAATCCCTCTCCGGGCAACAAAAAGGGCGGAATTTCCACACTGGAGGACAAGTCTCTGGGCTGTACCCAGAAGTCGGGCAGCGCTCCGGTAAAAGGCGTCCTGTCTTACGGTGAGCCTGTGAAGGTGAAGGGTCTGAACCTGCTCAGCGCCCCGGGCAATGACCTGGTGGCATCCACGGCTCTGGCAGTATCGGGGGCTCAGATCGTACTCTTCACCACAGGCAGGGGGACTCCCTTTGCCTCTCCGGTGCCTACGGTGAAAATCTCCAGCAATTCTGCCCTGGCCGGAAAGAAGGACAACTGGATCGACTTCAATGCGGGCCGTATGGTGGAGGACAAGACCAAGGAGGAACTGGCTCGGGAACTGTTTGACTATGTTCTGGAGGTGGCTTCCGGCAGAAAGGTGAAGGCGGAGGAAGCAGGCTTCCACGACATGGCCATTTTCAAGCAGGGCGTCACTCTGTAACTGCCGGCTTTGCAGCCGTCTGCCGGGAGGATTCAGAAGGCCCCCTCAGAAACCGGCGGGACAGGGACATTTTCGGGAGGCATGAAAGATGAAACTGAATCGGACGACACAGAGAACTGTTGAGATACTGAAACTGGTATCCAAGAACCCGGAAGGGATTACCCTGGATGACATATGCAGCCAGCTGTCTCTTCCCAAGACCAGCGCCTACGACATCATCACCACTCTGGTGGAGATGGGTATGGCCAATGTAGAGAAAGGCCAGAAGCAGACCTATACCATCGGTCTGACGGCCTACAGGATCGGCATCAATTATACCAACAACATGGATTTTCTGGAGGTTCTGGAGCCGGAGCTGAAGGCATTTTCCAGGACCGTGGGGAAGACCGTCTTTTTCGGAGTGCGGTCCGATCATGAGGTGGTCTATATCTGCAAGTTTGAGCCGGAGAACCCCATTATCACCACGGCCACCGTGGGTACCAAGAACCCTATGTACTGCACGTCTCTGGGGAAGGCGATCCTGGCCTACACGGACGAGGATACCAGACAGCAGGTGATGAACAGGATCACGTTCCGCAGAAAAACAGATAACACCATCATGACCAGGAAGGCTCTGGAGGCAGAGCTTGTGAAGGTCAGAGACCAGGGATATGCCCTGGATGCCCGGGAGATGGAAGACCATATGGAGTGTGTGGGCGCGCCCGTATTCGGATCTGACAACAGCGTTGTGGGTGCCATCAGCGTGTCCAGCCTGTATAAACCGGGGGAAGATTATGACGCGCTGGGGCGGATGGTCTGCCAGAAAGCGGAAGAAGTATCCAGATTATTGGGATTTTTGGGAAAAAAGTCATAAACCCTATTGACAAACCGGAGGGAAACGGTTACTATTCTAGTATAAGAATCGTGTTTACGAAGACAATTCGTATATACGAATAATAAAGGAGAGAAAAGCCATGAAAAAAGAACAGGTATTAGCAAGAATGAAGGAGGACTGCCTTGTTGCCGTTGTGCGTGCAAAGAATCTGGAGCAGGGCGAGAAAGTAGTTGACGCCATCATCGAAGGCGGGATCAACTTCATCGAGATCACCATGACCATGGACGAGGGCAACCCCATCGAATTCATCGCGGCCATGGTGAAGAAGTACAAGAACAACGACAAGGTAGTCATCGGCGCAGGTACGGTTCTTGATCCGGAGACTGCCAGACAGGTGATCCTGGCAGGCGCCAACTATGTAGTGAGCCCGGGCCTGAACGTGGACACCATCAGACTGTGCAACCGCTACAGAGTTCCCATGCTTCCCGGCGTCATGACTCCTACAGAGGCCATCACCGCCATGGAAGCCGGCTGCGACATCATCAAGATCTTCCCCGGCAACATCGTGGGACCGGCAGCCATCAGCTCCTTCAAGGGCCCCCTTCCCCAGGGCGAGTTCATGCCCTCCGGCGGCGTGGATGTGGACAACGTGGACAAGTGGATCAAGGCAGGCGCCTACGCGGTGGGAACCGGTTCCAGCCTGACCAAGGGAGCCAAGACCGGCGACTTCGCAGCCGTGACTGCCAAGGCAAAAGAATTTGTGGAAGCAGTGGCCGCAGCCAGGAAATAAAGAACGGCAGGAGAGAAAGATTACCGGGTGAGAAAGGCCTCCGGGGATAAAGATTACCGGAACAGAGAGGCCGGAAAAGAAAGACCCGGGGATCCGGGAACAGAGGCCCCCGGAACTATCCGTGTATTACAGGGGCCGGGATACTGCCCGGCTCCGAGATCAAATAGAAAAAGGAGAATGAATCATGGCAAAGATTGTAACTATGGGCGAGATCATGCTGAGACTGTCCACACCGAACAACGAGAAATTTATCCAGGCTGACGAGTTTGACATCAACTACGGCGGCGGCGAGGCCAATGTGGCGGTGTCTCTGGCCAACTACGGACATGATGCCGAGTTTGTGACGGCGGTTCCGGCCAACCCCATCGGCGAGTGCGCAGTGGCGGCTCTGAGAAAATATAACGTAGGCACGAAGCACATCGCGAGAAGCGGCGAGCGTCTGGGCATCTACTACCTGGAGACCGGTTCTGCCATGAGAGCTTCCAACGTGGTTTACGACAGAGCCCACAGCTCCATCTCCACGGCGACTCCGGACGAGTTCGACTTTGACGAGATCTTCAAAGATGCTGACTGGTTCCATTTCACCGGCATCACACCAGCTGTCAGCGACGCTGCCATCGAGCTGACCGAGGCCGCTTTAAAGGCTGCCAAGGCTCACGGCGTCACCGTATCCGTTGACTTAAACTTCCGCAAGAAGCTGTGGTCCTCCGAGAAGGCCCAGAAGGTCATGACCAACCTGATGCAGTATGTAGACGTATGTATCGGCAATGAGGAAGATGCAGAGAAGGTTCTGGGCTTCAAGCCGGGCAACACCGACGTGACCTCCGGTGAGCTGGAGCTGGCCGGCTATGTGGACATCTTCAATCAGATGGCTGACAAATTCGGATTTAAGTACATCATCAGCTCTCTCAGGGAAAGCCACAGCGCTTCCGACAACGGCTGGTCTGCATGTATCATGGACGGCAAGACAAGAGAGTTCTACCACTCCAGAAAATATCATATCACTCCTATCGTTGACCGCGTAGGCGGCGGCGATTCCTTCGCGGCAGGCCTGATCTGCGGCCTGGTGGACGGTAAGGATATGAAGGCGGCTCTGGAGTACGCGGTGGCTGCTTCCGCACTGAAGCACACCATCCCCGGCGACTTCAACCTGGTGACCCGTGCAGACGTTGAGAATCTGGCAGGCGGCGACGGCTCAGGACGTGTTCAGAGATAAGCGATAACCGACAACACTGGCAAAGGACAGCTCTATGCTCACAGGAGCATAAGAACTGTCCTTTTCTAAGGCATTTTATGGAGCCGGACGGGAAGATCCGGTCCATGAAACGGAAGATTGAGAGAGGAAACAGGTGGAATATGGAAGACAAACGGACATTTGATCTGCTGACACTGGGACAGCTTCTGCTGCGTCTCTCCCCTCCGGGCAACGAGCGCCTGGTGCGGGGAGACACCTTCGAAAAACAGGTAGGCGGCGCGGAACTTAACGTGGCCGTGGGAGTGGCCCTCCTGGGGCTTCACACAGGCATTATCTCCAAGCTGCCTTCTCACGATGTGGGAAGCTTCATGAAAAGCAAGATCCGCTCTTACGGAGTCAGCGACGACTTTTTCCTGTATGATCATTCGCCGTCTGCCAGAGTGGGGATCTACTACTATGAAAACGGCGCGTATCCGCGGAAACCGAAGGTGATCTATGACCGGAGCAACAGCTCCTTCTACTCCCTGAACATTGACGAGATCCCTCAGGAAGTGTACAGCGCCAGCAGATGTTTTCACACCACAGGCATCACTCTGGCTCTGAACCAGAAGCTGAGAGATACTACGGTGGAAATGATCAGGCGGTTCAAGGCGGCCGGCACTCTGGTATCATTTGACGTGAATTTCCGGGGCAATCTGTGGACCGGAGAAGAGGCCAGAGAATGTATCGAGAAGATCCTTCCCTATGTGGACATCTTCTTCTGTTCCGAGGACACGGCCCGGCTGACTTTTAAGAAGACAGGGACTGCCAGAGAGATGATGAAGAGCTTCACCGAAGAATATCCCATCTCCATCGTGGCCTCCACCCAGAGGATCGTCCACAGTCCGAAACGCCATACCTTCGGATCTGTCATGTACGACGCTAAAAAGCAGGAGTACTATGAGGAGGAGCCTTACCGGGATATCGAGGTTGTGGACCGGATCGGAAGCGGAGACGCCTACATCTCCGGAGCCCTCTACGGACTGCTCAGCAGCGATTTCGACTGCGCCAGGGCCGTGAGATACGGCAACGCCACCAGCGCCGTGAAGAATACCATACCGGGAGATCTGCCCTCTTCCAATCTGGAGGAGATCGAGACCATCATCAGGGCTCATTATCAGACGGGACAGCAGAGCGAGATGGCCAGGTAGCGCGGGGGGAGAGCCTCAATTCCAGTGGGGCTGTTTGACCAGGGACAGCAGGGCGAGATGGCCAGGCAGCGCGGGGGCGGCGCGAGCCGGGGATCAATTCAGAAGACAGCGCCGGTAGCCGGAATACGGCGGTCAGGAAAGGATTACCAGAAGTTGTGAGGGAGGAAGAAAAACAGCAGCCGTCAGAATGGGGGGAGAGCCGTCCGGACAGAAAGCCGGGCAGGAAAATGGATGCGGTATGAGACCATACCGGAGACGGCATGAAACAAAAGGGAAGCGATACCAAACAAACGGAGGTAAGATTTTATGGCAACATCAATGAGAGGCAATGTAATCGTAGGACAGTCCGGCGGCCCCACAGCCGTCATCAACTCCAGCCTGGCGGGGGTCTACAAGACAGCCATCGACCGCGGGGCAAAGAAAGTCTACGGCATGCTCCACGGCGTCCAGGGACTTCTGGAGGAGCGGGTGGTGGATATGTCCGAGCACATCAAAAGCGACCTGGATATCGACCTGTTAAAGAGAACTCCTTCTTCCTTCTTAGGCTCCTGCCGGTATAAACTGCCGGAGATCAAAGACGGGACCGAGCTGTATGACAAGATCTTCAGGATCCTGGAGAAGCTGGAGATCGAATATTTCTTCTACATCGGCGGCAATGATTCCATGGATACTATCAAGAAGCTTTCCGACTATGCTCTGTTAAACGGCAGCCAGATCCGCTTCATGGGTGTGCCTAAAACCATCGACAATGACCTGGCCGTGACAGACCATACGCCGGGCTTCGGAAGTGCGGCCAAGTACATCGCCTCCATCACAAAAGAGGTTATCCGGGACGGTCTGGTCTACGATCAGGAGCAGGTGACCCTGCTGGAGATCATGGGCCGGAATGCAGGCTGGCTTACGGGCGCCGCGGCCCTGGCCACAGGCGAAGACTGCGAGGGCCCCGACATGCTGTTCCTGCCGGAGATCACCTTTGACGTGGATCATTTCATGAAGAAGGTCACAGACCTGCAGAAGGTGAAGAAATCCGTGGTGGTGGCCATCTCAGAAGGCGTCAAGGTAGCCGACGGCCGGTATGTGTGCGAACTGACGGACAACATCGACTATGTGGATGCCTTCGGCCACAAGCAGCTGACCGGAACCTCCCGCTACCTGGCCGGCAGGATCTCCAAGGAGATGGGATGCAAGACCAGGGCCATCGAATTCAACTCTCTGCAGAGATGTGCCTCCCACATCGTGGGCCGGGTGGATATCACCGAGGCCTTCCAGGTAGGCGGAGCTGCGGTAAAGGCCGCTTTTGAGGGCGAGACAGGGAAGATGATCATCTTAAAGAGAGTGTCCGACGATCCTTATATCTGCGTGACGGATATTTACGACGTCCACAAGATTGCCAACATAGAGAAGAAGGTTCCCAGAGAGTGGATCAATGAGGCCGGGGACTATGTTACTCAGGACTTTGTGAATTATGTGCGGCCCCTGATCCAGGCGGAGCTGACGCCGATCATGGTGGATGGACTGCCGAGGCATTTGCGGTTGGAGGATGTGTAGGGAGATAGAGATCGGGTAGAAGTTGCTGTGAGGGGAAAGTGAATATGAGGAAAGAGGCTGCGCTGTGGGGCGCGGCCTCTTTTTCTTTTTGGAGAGGGGATTGAGGGTTTGTTTTCTGTTTGGGAAAAAGCGGTGGAAATGTTGGAGGAATTAGTGTAGAATAAAGAGATAGCAGTGTGACCAGAGGAGGAGAGGGGATGTACCAGGAACGGGTGGAATTGTATAAGGAATTAGAAAAGGAATATAATAGTAAAATACTTGTTTATATAACAAGCGACAGAAATAATATGGAGGCTCAGATTGCTTCCGATGTAATAGACTATTTTATCAGTCAATTAGATAACATCGGAGTTTGTGAGAAAATTTCTCTGTACTTGTATACAAGAGGCGGAGATATGGCAGTAGCTTGGAATATTGTAAATTTATTACGTATGTATTGTGATGAATTGCAGGTTATTATTCCACATAAGGCACATGGCGGCGGTACGATCATAAGCCTTGGAGCCAATGAGATCATTATGACAAAACAAGCTACATTAAGTCCGATTGATCCGAGCATTAACACACCCTTGAACCAGCTTATTCCCAATAGAATGGGAAATACATTTCCGGTTAGTGTGGAGGCGGTAAAGGGATATCTGGGATTTGCAAAAGAAGAACTGCAGATCAGAGATGAAGCCGCATTGGCGAATATTTTGATTAAACTCAGCGACTATGTTCATCCGCTGGTATTAGGACAGGTATATCGATCAAAGGCGCAAATTCATATGCTGGCGGAAAAATTGTTGCAGAATCAGGTAACCGACCCAGAAGCGATGAAAAAGATTATTGCCTTCTTATGCAGTGAATCCGGAAGCCATGACTATACTATCAACCGGCGAGAGGCTGAGAATGATCTGGGACTTAAAGTATCAAAACCAACAGAGTTTCAGTACCATATTATAAAAGAAATTTATGACAATATCAGTGAGGAACTGCAGTTTAATAAAGCCTTTAACTTAGTTGAGATTAATGGTGCCTACGCAGTCAGACGCTGTTTGCTGGAAAGTTTGGCCGGTGGTGCAGATTATTTTATAACAGAAGGTGAATGCACACATGGCGAAGATGATAAAGGACAGCATATGGTTCGAAACAGAATCACATTTGAAGGCTGGCGGCATGAAGAGAATGGTATGAGCAGTTGGGGGATTCATGTTTTTGGGAATCAGGATGGATGCTATGAGCGAGATGGCGAGTTCCAGATATAATGGTACAATAAGCAGTACCGGAAGTTCGAATTATTATACTACAGTTACGTCGGCAATCTCTGGCAGCGAGCAGGTAGTCTTTGTGAATTCTTTTCACGAAATAAAAAGGACAGAGGAAGAGGGGCGATATTCCGTATATGAGATTGCTGACTGGTTTTTGAATAAAGGAAATATGACTCAGAAAAAATTGCAGAAACTGTGTTACTACGCTCAGGCGTGGTGTTATGCATTGAAAAATAAAAGATTGATCAAAACCGATTTTCAGGCCTGGATACATGGCCCGGTTTCCCCGGCATTGTATGAAAGATTTAAAAGCTTTGGATATGATGCAATCAGATTTACTGGTACTTATAAGTGTAATATTGACAGGGAAGATGTAAGTTTGCTGGAAGACGTCTGGGAAACTTATGGAGATCAGACCGGTAATTCTTTAGAGGTCCTTACTCACCGGGAGTTACCTTGGATTGAGGCTAGAAGAGGATATGCTGAAAATGAAAGGTGCACTGTGGCTATCTCATCAGAGACTATGAAAAAGTATTATAAATCTATTTACACAGGAGAATGATTTTCTGGATTGGAATTATGGCTAAAAGATTAACTAATCAAAGAGATGTACCATTTGAACTGAGCTTTAAATATCCACTTGAAAAGGGTTATACTTTTAAAGAACTGAGTATGCAGAATGTGAAGGAATTCCAGAGCTTTTTGGATAAAGTCTCCCGTATGACTGTACAACAAGTGGGCCAATTATATGCCAGAAAGCCAGATTCTAATAATTCTTATAGCAGTATGAAGGTTTATCATTATGGGATAACTGATACGTTTCGAATCCATGTGATGTTGGAGGCGGGATATTATAAGGTGATCAGGTTGGATCCGAATCATAGGGTACATAGTTAGGATTGGAATAGGTTTATGATTAAATACATATGTAAAACAGATAAGATACAATTGAAGACCAGTTCATGTCCTTTGTGCAAGAAAAGAGCTGAAATGAGTTCCGATCTCTATTGGTGTTCGGAATGTAACATCCCTTTATACAAAGATAAGTGTTCTATATGTGGGGAAAATGGAAGACGAATTGCAACAGATATTCGTCCTGTTTTTCCACAGGAAAGGCTTTTGCTTGAACTTTTACTAAAAGTAAAACCTATGGCCTATGTAAAAAATTCGGTATGGAAGACTTCAGCAGGATATATTATTGATGGAAAGATAAAGAGACTGCCGGAATCTGTATATGCAAATGCGGATATTCAGGATATTGGTGAAAAGCTGAAAAAATATGAATTAGAAAATGATTCTGAATACTTTGAAGAATATATTCAGAGATTTATCAGAGCTAATAGGGAGCGATATAACGAAATCTCAAATGAGGCAATAGATTACATAGAAGGTATAGCTAGGCAGTACTCGTTAAAACAAATGTTTGTCTCATTTAGCGGAGGTAAAGATTCTACAGTTGTATCAAGTCTTGTTATGCGGGCTTTAGGACCAGAGATATTACATCTTTATGGTGATACAACTTTGGAATTCCCTGAAACATATGAGTATGTAGGGCGGTTTAAAGGAAGTCATCCCAAAACTCTTATACTTTCATCCAGAAATAAGGATAAAGATTTTTCAGAGTTATGTACAGTTCTTGGGCCGCCGAGTCGTCTCATGAGATGGTGTTGTACTGTTTTTAAAACCGGAGCAATTGCAAGGAAGATAGAGTCTTTGTTTAAAAATGAAAAGGAAATATTGACATTTTATGGGATTAGGAGAAGTGAATCTGTTTCCAGAAGTAAATATGACCGAGAGTCAGATAGTCCTAAAATTACGATACAGAAAACAGTATCTCCAATTATTGATTGGATGGATTTTGATGTGTGGCTATATATTTTAACGACAGGAGTCGATTTTAATTATGCATATCGCTTGGGGTACGCAAGGGTTGGCTGTTGGTGCTGTCCTAATAATTCAGTCTGGTCGGAGTTTTTAAGTAAGATTTATATGCCGGAACAATATAAAAAATTTCGATCTATACTTCTTAATTTTGCAAAGGAAGTAGGGAAAGAGGACGCGGAAGTTTATGTGAATCAAGGAAATTGGAAACGTCGTCAGGGGGGGAATGGTGTCGGCTATGCTCAAAAATCAGTGATTTCATTTGCTCCGTGCGCAACGGAAGAAAATAGTTTTAATTATGAATTACAAAGGCCTATTGGTGAAGAATTATATGAACTATTTAAACCTTTTGGATATTTGAATTTTGAGATTGGAAATCAAAGGCTAGGGGAAGTGTATGTACTGGATAGAAAAGGAAATATGATATTGCGTTTACAAGGGCGTATGGGAAGTTCTGCTTTAAAAGTTACGATAATTAATAAGAAGCTGCTGGGATCTAAATCTTTAAGAGCGGCTGAAGAAAAAGTGAAATGTCAGATAACAAAATATCAGATGTGTATGTCTTGTCGCGCGTGCGAGAGTGTATGTAAACATCATGCGATAAAAATTCAGGATAAGGAAGGTGGAAGAGTATCTTATAGAATCTCAGATGAATTGTGTGTGCGCTGTAAAGAATGTGTGAACCATTTTGAGGGTGGATGCTATTTGAGAAAGGTACTCTGCATAAAGCGATAGAATTATGGATAAGAAAAAAATCCGATTGAAGGGGCATGAATCTTTTGTCCTCAGAGAAGGCTGGATTAGCAAAGGACTTCATGGAGTGGAGAAGGATCCGCAGATTTTTTCGGAGTATTCGGGAGCGGATATTCTTGGTGTAGGTACTAATATGGGAAAATCCATTCGCTATTGGCTGAGGGCGGCAAAACTTACAAGGGATGTTCCAAAGGTAGGTGTTGTATTAACAGAACTTGGGAAATTGATTTTGAAGAAAGATCCATATATTGAGTATTTGTTTACTCTTTTTATTTTGCATGCTAATATTTCTATGAATTATGAACAGGCTACTTCATGGGCGTTGTTTTTCAATGAATTTGAGGCTAATGAATGTACAAGGGAGGTTATGCCCCTTCTTATGCGTCAGGCTCTTGAAAAATATACTGGTAATTATGATGAAACATTCTCTGAGCGCTCTATAAGTGATGACTGTTTGGCTATTTGTAATATGTATTTGGAGAATGATAATAAGAAAGGGAAATTACCTGAGGATACGGGCGTTTGTCCCTTTGTGGAATTAGGGCTTCTTCAAAAAACAGCTAAATATATTAAAAAGGTTGCGCCTTCTCACAACAAATTATCTCCGGTTGTGCTTTATTATGTGATTCTTATGAATATGAATGGGAGAACATCTCTAAGTATTGATGAGATTGCTACAGAAAAGAAAATGCCTGGAAAAATCTTTAATCTGTCGAGAATGGATGTATATGGATATGTGGAAGAGTTGAGTAGAATGCGATTAGCAGATGTTAACAGAACAGCCGGATTGGATATGGTTTATCCTAATACGATGTATCCTATTTTAGATATTGTAGAAAGATATTACGGGGTATAGAATATGTCAAATTTATTTGATTATATCGAGCTGAATAAGAATTTTCAGAAATCTGTTAATCTTCAGATGGATTTAATGGATAAAGAGAAAGGAGAGTGCTATATCCCTACAAGGGCTTCGATACATGTGTTGAAGCAGCTTCTGAAAAAAGTTGTGGAACCGCAGGTGAACCATGCCTCTTTATTGATAGGGCCATATGGAAAGGGGAAGTCTCATCTGATCTTGGTCCTTTTACAGATTCTTATGGGGAATGTGGAATTGTTTGAAAATCTTACTGAGTTTGATAGATATCTTGAAGAATCTTTTGGACATTTGAAAGATGGAAAGTATCTTCCGGTTGTCATATCGACAACTAATGATGATTTGAATCAGGTGTTTCTTATGGCTTTGTCTGATGCGTTATATAGATGTGGGGTTCAGGAAATCATACCAGATACATATTATAGTGAAGCAATTAAAGTGATTGATGAGTGGAGAGAGAATTTTCCTCAGGCATATGATTGCTTTGAGGGGATTCTTGGTGAGGAGGAATATTCAGTTGAGCAAATTTTGAATGGACTGAATAGTTATAATAGAAGTATTTTGGATATTTTTAGTAATGTTTATCAAAGAGTTACTTTTGGCACAAGGTTTAATCCTTTGATTTCAGCTGAGGTGACGGAAATATATACATCGGTTAATGATAAACTTTGTGAGCAGTATGACTATCAGGGGATGTATATTGTATTTGATGAATTTTCCAAATATGTGGAGGGTCATGGTGAGGAGACGTTTTCTAAGGATATGGCGGTACTTCAGAAGGTATGCGAGATGACGGAACGCTCTTCAAACAGAATTTGTCTTACCTTGATAGCACACAAAAATATCCGGTCTTACGGCGATGATCTGCCTAAGTCTGTCCGAAATGCTTTTAGAGGTATTGAAGGACGTTTGGAAGAAATTCTGTTTGTGTCTTCGGCACAGAACAGTTTTGAACTGATTCAAAACGCAATTGTCCATAGAAAAGGCTTTGATACATATTATAAAAGAAATGATTTGTCTAAGGAATCTTATGAGAGAATCCCGATATATAGGAAACTTTTTGCTCAGGAGAAGGTGTTTACTGAGATTGTGGGAAAGGGGTGTTATCCTTTATTACCGGCGGTTGCCTATCTTCTGCTGGTAGTTTCTGAAAAGGTGGCGCAGAATGAGAGAACGGTATTTACGTTTTTGACTAATGATGAGCCTAATGGGCTCTGCAGGCTTTTGAAAAATGGAATTGAAAAGGTGACAGCTGCCCATATATATGATTATTTTGAGAATGATTTTCGGGAGAATACGAAGGATGTATTAACACATAATGAGTGGCTGAAAGCGGATTATGCGTTGGAGCAGACGGATGTTTTGGAGGAAAGAATCCTTATTAAGACAGTTGCGATTATTGCGATTGTTAACCGATTTGATGAGATTGCTCCTGACAGGGGTACTTTGTATTTGGCTTCGGGAATGAAAAAGGGGCTTTTTAAACAGACACTTTCGGAATTAGAGAATAAAGAAGTGCTGGCTATACGAAAGAATAGTTTGTATTCATTTAAGGCAAATGTGGGGATTGATCTGAATCGGGAAATTAAATATATCGTAGATGTTGAACTTTCTAAATTTGATCTATGTAAGGAGTTGCAGGAAAATTCGGGTCTTGATTATCTGATCCCCAAAAAATATAATCAAGAAAGTGCTATGACGCGTTTTTTCCGATATGTTTTTATGATGGCAGATAGCTTTCTTGCTTTGGATGATCCTTCTTACCTTGAGACTTATGGCTTTGCGGATGGATATGTTTTGATTATTCTTAGGAGAAAGGGAATTGAAAAGGAACAACTGGTAGAGCATTCTGAGTTAATGAATTGGGACACGATTATTACGGTGTATGTTGATGAGGATATTACCTGTATAGATGATTTGAAAAGACTGGTGGCTGATCGGCGATTGATGACAAATACGGAATTTACTGAGAGCAACCAGATCTTGGTGCAGGAATTAAAGTTATATGAAGCGGATATGGTAATGGAAGTGGAAGATTATGTGCAAAATAGACTACTGCCTGTTAGCAGCAAGTCTTTTGTCATATATAAAGGCGAGGAGAGGACACCATTTTCTAATATAAAGGAGTTTAACAGATATATAAGTGATATATGTTCGGAAGTTTTTTGTGAAACAGTGGTAATTAATAATGAACTTGTGAATAGAAGAGAGTTATCCAGCCCTTATGCGCGTGCTCAGAAGATTGTTGTGAGTAAGTTCCTTAAGGGGGAATCGTTAGAACAGTATAAAAAGGGGACAAGTCAGGAGGCTACTTTGTTTAGGGTTGCTTATCTTCATACGGGACTTACGGGGGAGTATGAAAAGAGTGATTCCATGAAGTCTGTACTGTTGAAGATTCAGGATTTTTTTACTTCCTGTGAGGGAGAACGGCGCAGTTTTGAGATAATCTGTGATCAATTAAGGCGTGCTCCTTATGGGTTGCGGGATGGTGTTCTTCCAATTATATTATCTTATGTGTTTAAGGGGCTTGAGGGGGACATGCCGGTTATTTATCAGGGAAGTCAGCAGTTGGAGAGTTTGGATGGGGAATGTCTTCAGGCGATTGTGGAATCTCCGGAGAGGTATGAGCTCTATGTGGAGCGTGGGACGGAGGAGAAGAGAAAGTATATAAGTGCTCTTTTTGAAATTATGGGGGAGAGGGAGGATCAAGGGATTCCTCCTATGCAAAGGGTTTCTTATTTGCTGGGAGTGATTCAAAAGTGGTACAGATCTCTTCCGCAAAGCAGCAGGAATCATGTGGAGATGTCGGATGAAACTTGGAGGACAGGCTGGAAGGGCTTGAAGGTTTATTTAAGGAAGCTTGATCTTAGTCCTTATGAATTTATATTTCATAATATTCCTTTTGCTTTTGGTGTGGAATCTTATGAGGATGGGGCAAAGGAGTTTGGGAAATATAAAAAGATTTTGGATGGGCATGAAAGGGTATTGAAGAGATTGGTTGCGGATAAAACCAGAGAGGTGTTCCATGGGAAGAGTACTGATGGGCTAAATAAGATATTAAAGGTCTGGTATGGGCAGCAGAGTGAAAAAGCGAAAAATTATGTCTTGAGTACTCGTATGAATAGCTTCATGGCCTATCTGTCTGATTTGTCTACACATGATGAGGGGGAGATTGGGGATTCTCTGGCTAAGATTATACTTGATGTCTATATTGGAGACTGGAAGGAAAATTCTTTGGAACAGTATGAAAAGGAATTGATTCTTGTGAAAAATGAGATTCAAAGTATTAAGGATAGGGAAAGGGAAGAAGAGGAAAGCAGTGTAATAAGAATTACAAGTCCTTCTGGACAGGTGATTGAAAAATATTATAGTCAAGTGGAGGAGAGTGCGGGATATTTTCTGAAAAATTCTCTTGAAACGGTTTTGTCTGAGTTTGACAGTGTGGAGACGAATCAGAAAGTTTCTGTATTAGTGGAGTTGTTGACAAATCTTATGAAACAGTAGGAGAAGATGATGATATATTTAGATAATGCAGCGACAACTTATCCAAAACCGGAGTGTGTATATAGAGAAATGGATAGGGTTAACAGGACACTTGCGTATAATGCTGGAAGGGGCTCCTATAAAGGGGCTTCTTCTGCTCAAAGGTTGATTGGTGAGCTGAAGGATAAAATCAGGGGATTGGTTCATGCTAAGGGGTATGAGTGTTTTCTTACTCCTTCGGCGACCATTGCTTTGAATGAGATTATCGGTGGTATTGAGTGGAAAAAGGAGGACAGGGTTTTTATTACTCCCTATGAGCATAATGCTGTAGTGCGGCCTTTGTATCATATGAGGGATGTATATGGTTTTGATATTAGTGAAATGCCTTTGGATAAGGATTTGAATATTGATCTTGGGAAGTTGAAATATACTTTTTCTGTGAATCAGCCTACCTGCGTTATTATGACACATGTCAGCAATGTTACGGGATATGTGGTGGATGTGGAAATGATAGCGAAAGAGGCGGGTAAGTATGGGGCTATAACGGTCCTTGATGTCTCTCAGTCTCTTGGGGTTATTCCTGTGGAAATGGAAAAATGGAAGATTGATTTTTTGGCCTTTGCCGGGCATAAGGGATTGTATGGGCCTTTTGGTATCGGTGGATTTGTCTCTAGTGGAAGAGTGGTTCTCAGGCCTTATATTTGCGGAGGAACGGGTACACAGTCTTTGGATGTGACAATGCCTTTGGCTCATAATGGCGGTTATGAACCGGGAAGTCCTAATATTGTGGCAGTGGCGGGACTGAATGGGGCTATTGATGTGTTAGATGATGGGATTTTTGATTATGAGAAGGAAATGAGGGAGTATCTTGTTGACAGATTGCGGGGCAATGGAATGGTTGTGGTCTATCAGGGGGAGGGGAATTGTGTTGGCAATGTGGCTATTAATTATAAGGGATATAGGGCGTCTGATGTGGGAAGCATTTTGGATGAGGAGTTTGATATTGCTGTGAGGACAGGGTATCAATGTGCGCCGCTGATTCATAAGTATTTGAGGGATGAAGAGTATGGCGGGGTGGTCCGCATTAGTTTGAGCCGTTATACGACAAAGGAAGAGATTGATAAACTCGTGAATGCTTTGGAGAGTTTTGAGTAGAACATAAGGGGAGGGAAAACATGAAGGAGTACATAAGATATCTGAATTCGTTACATACATACCATGCACAGAATCCTAATGCGTATGCGGAAAAGAATGTGACCAATCCATTTTATGAGAAAACTATGGTAAAAATTCCGTTAAGCGATTTTATAATGAAGCAGCTTAGGGAGAGGGAACCTCATATTTTGATTTTGACCGGGCATGCAGGGGATGGAAAGACAAGCATTATGTCTCAGGTTGTTAAGGAGTTTGGGAGCGAGCTTGATATGAAGAAGTCTTTTACGGATTTCTTTTATGAGGGGAAGGAATATCGTTGTATAAAGGACTTTTCTGAGTTATCGGATGAGGGGAAGGAAGAGACATTGAAGGAAGTAGTTACCTATCCGGAACAGGGTAAATATGTGTTTATGGTGTCGAATACGGGTCCATTGATCCATACATTCGGACAGCTGTTTTCTGATTCGGGGGAACGTGAAAAGGCAAAGATGGATTTGATTGACACCATGGATCAGAATAATGGGAGGATTCAGGATATTCAGGGGTATAAAATCAGTGTTATTAATGTTGCGGTCATTGATAATACATTTTTTCCAAAGGAATATCTTTCTAAAATATGTGATGTTTCTCTCTGGGAAAGGTGTGCTGGCTGTGAAAAGAAAGAGGACTGTCATATTTATAGAAACCAGAGACTGATTTGTGAGAATAAATCCCAGGTAGAACGGTTCCTTGATACGTATTATATCTGGCAGACAGAGTATGGGAATAGAATGACTCTTCGGAGCATGGCAGAACAGCTTTCCTATATGATTACGGGAGGTGTGGAATGCTCTGATGTAAGCTCAACGGAGAAGCATAAATTGTTGTTCCCGAATTTATTTTTTGGATATTATGGAAATGTAGAGAATGTGAGAGCGCAGGGAATTTTGTCGGTTCGTCTGGCGAATGAAGGCGGACTGGATAGGAAGAGAATCCAGTCGGATGAGGAGTTGCTTATTCGGAGGAATTATAGGGATCTATTTGGAGAGTCTGTGCAGAAAATTATTGCGGAGGCAGAGGGAACGAAGGATAGTTTATATGGCGGATGGGCTGAGGAATTAAGAAGATTTTATTATTTTTTGAATATTCGCACAGATAAAGAGATTATTCGGCAGGATATTGAGGATATATTTTCGAGACAATTTTTCTATTATGCTGATATTCGAAGCGGAAAAAATAAGGTGACGAAGAGTCAGAAAGCATTGATAGAGAGTGCTTTGCGGATGATGTATTTGGGGAGTATGGGATTGAAAAATTTATCGTCAGAAATTCCTATTACATTAAGCAAGGATTCGGGAATTACACAGGTGGTACAGCTGGTCGTTGGAATGATACAGACAAATAAAATTTTGATAGAGGTGGAAAAGGATTGTGAAATTAGCAATGGAAAATGTAAGTTATTGCTTAAGATAAAAAATGAGGGTGTGCGATTTGATATTACGCTTCCAATGCTGGATTATTTTGAAGAGTTGAAAAATGGAATTATTGCTACTAACATAGATCCGCAGCTTTCTCATGGTATTGATAGTTTGAAGGCAAAGCTTGCAGAATATGCCCGGAGGGAAGCGGCGGATGATGAGTTGGAATTGATTATACTTGGTAAAAAGGATTATGACTTATTAAAGATTTCTGTAGATAATGGTGTGCTGCGTTTGTTGTAAAAGGAGAAAGAGGTATGGAACAGAATCAAAAGTATTTTCCGGATGGAGCGGAGCTTACGGGCCGGTCAAAGACGCTTTTAGCTGAAATGTATGGTAATCGCTTTAAGGTTGATCAGACATTATATGAGTATTTAATAGAGTTTCTGCTGGTGTTTTGTTCTTCTAAGAATGTTGCTGACGAGGGCTCCGATGGCAAATTTCGATTTCATGATTTGGATTCAGAGAAAGAATTGGAATATAGAGTAGAACCAAGAATGGGGCTGAAACGGTTTATCTTTTTTGATAAGGAAAAAAAGAGTGAAAATATAGAGATTGATAAAAATGCGTATGAGCGTTTGAAAGATATCTTGATAAATAGTTTTGAAGATATGGAGGAGGAAAACGCTGATCGATGTATAGAAGGGCTACAGGATTTGTTCCATGGATATGCGGTGGTGATTAAAAAGCGTTCTTGGTGTGCACAGGTTATGCTGCCTATTTGTCCAGAGGTAGTGTTTTGTGAAGCAATGCCAGAGACGCGAGAACGTAGAAAATTGTCAGTGAAGATATTAAATGATACGGAGATAGAAGAGCGCAAAAAGGTGGATGCGGGATTTGTGTTTAACAAACGAAATTTTCTTGCCAGAGGTGGTGAGATATATTATCTGCATATATTGCAGGGAATGCAGGCAGATTCTATGAAAAAGCAGAAACTGGAGCGTTTACTATCCTATCTTCTTTGCATTCAGGGGAAGAAGGTATCGACAGTAGCTTCTTTTATACAAAATGCTTGGGAACAGGATATGGGATTTTCTGGGGAATTGACAGAGAACTTTCGCCTTAGTTGTATCCCGAAAAATGCATATGTGGATATCGCCGGATTTACAGTGGAGGAGATGATTAATTTTTTATCTTGCGATATGCAGCAGATCAAAAAGATCGAACTAATGGCTAAAGGAGTCATGTTGCAGATTATGCGTATGCTTTTTAAACGGACTGTGAATTATGTGGGGGATGAGGAGGCAACGTGGATTGTGGATATGGGAGGAACCTCTGCCAATATCATAAAGAAGATTGCAGCTAGGGGATTCAAGAGAATAGAGGAGGATTTTGCTGCTGCTTTGAATAATATTTCGTATGAATGGAAGAGTGATATTGATGAACGTACTCGTGTGGATAAAGTCAGAGAGGCGAGGCGCAGTTCACTTGATATTTTTCGGGCAAAGGGAAAGGAACTGCAATGCATTATCCCTGTTTCCGGACCCTATGAGAGATTTACTTTATCAGAGGATTGTGTTCGCTTTTTAGTTCTGGCGCTTATTAAGCCAAGGGAGAAAATGACATATGACATGTTTCTTCATAAACTTTATGAGAGCTATAGGATTGTAATAGGACCGATGGAGTATCAAAGGATATATAAGAGTGAGAATGATGTATCATTAACGAGTCCTTTTATTGAGAATTCCAATGCGTTTCAGAGTTTTTTGAAAGCAACCGGTTTTTTGCGGGAATTATCGGACGCAACGTCAATTGTCGAAAATCCTTATGAAAGTGTGAAATTAGGCGATGGGGAGGATTAACATGCATTATATTGTTGACAGAATTGTAGAAAAAATTGTAAAAGAAGTGCTTTCTGGTAAAATGGGAACAGATAGTGAGACAATGGTGATGATAAATGGATTTGAGGATCTGTCTATTTATGAGAGAATTGCCTCATTTTTGGAGCAGTATTATGAAAATACTTCTGTTTCTATAAGAATAAAACTGGCTAAAAAGAAATGGGAGAAATTAAAAGAAAGATCAGGGGATTCATCAATTATTCAGTCTATGGAAAGTCATAGATGGGTTTCTGATAAGGAGAGCATTACTTATTATAGAAATCTTCATGATAGGGATATACTGGTACTTATGGGTGGAGAGGATGAGGAGGATACTGGCGGGTTAAAAAATTGTTTTACCATTACTCCTGGTAAGTTGTTTGATGAATTGAATGGTAAGTATCATTCGATTTTTAAAAAGGCTTTTCCTGGAATGGATCCGAAAGAATATGGAGGAGTGGTGGACAGGTTATTTAAAAATTTGTTTGAATATGTGCCGGGGGATATCTGTCGTTTGGATAAGCTGGCAGAGAAATGGGAGGGATGTTTTGACAGTGAAAGGGAATTTGTTGAGGCGTTTTATGCTATCTTGCCTGAATGGGGGATACAGGCTCAGAAGATTGAGCTGCCTCGTGTTGGAAGAGGGAATTCTAATCTTTTAAAAAATCCGCATGACTTTATTAGTCGTCAAAAGTTTAAGAATTTGACGAAAAGTCAATATGTAAAATATGAAGCTTTGATTGAAGATTATGGATCGGATCCTTCGGGAAAGTTTGGAAAAACCTGGACGGATTGGCCGACCCAGGGATTTCTTGATTATGAGGATTTTAGTAATACATTGCTTGCTTTTATTCGGGGAGAAAAGATTAATGAGAATAGAGAAAGATTGTTAGATGTAGATTATGCTATTGTTAATGAGATTTTATATAATAATGTGAGTGGAGATAAAAAGACAAAGAAATCTTTAAAGGATTGTAATAATGTTACTGGTGAGCCTTTAGAGGTGTTTTTGTCTGCTGTTCTTTCTGCGTTAACGGAAGCCAAAGCACAGGAAACTCGGAATTTGTCTACGATTGAGATAGAATTTAAAGAAGCGGAGATTGCGACAGGGTTTAGTGATAATGATGATGATGATGATGAAAAGCAAATTGCGCTTATCCAAGCATGGAAAGTAATCTGTGTTCATCTTAATGGATTAATCCCTTATATTAACCAGTGTAATTGGGATTATAATGGGGGAGGGGTTGAAATTATATGCAAAAATGAAGGGATTTTTAATTTACAGACCAATGACCTGGATTATGGAATTATTAAATCTGCAAGCCCAATGAATCTTCTTAATAAGATTCTTTTTTCTGTTATTTGCAAAGATGAAGAGGGACGTATAATAAGGCTGGTCGATGCTGACAGGAGGAGAGATTTTCGGGTAGAGTACTGTTGGAGATTTAAAAATGAATTCAGCTGGCTGTATGACTTTTCGCATATTATGGGGCAGAACTTTTGCAGGAATATAGAGGCGTATATACCGCTCTGTGTCATGAAAGATATTGCTGCCGTTTTTTCTGCCAAGAGTGAAGACGAGTTTTTTGATGTGCTAGAGCAATGTGAAATTGATTTTGGATACAATATTGTAAGTTATGTTGAGAAGCAGGTTAAGGATCAGAAATATCAGAAATTTATAATTTTGTTTCAAAATCTTGGGAAGGCTTTTAGTGTATTTGGTAATAAGCTTTGTAAAGAGGGCTTTTATTCGTGCTTGAAGGAGAATTCTGATGAGCTGGCTAGTTTAAGAAAGGCGTATCAAGATTTGGCTGAACAAATATGTTCAACAAAATTTTCGGAGAACTATCGATGGATTATGGATGCGTTTATCCACTGTTTTAATATTGTTCCGAAGAGCGGTATTCTTATTGATGAGGAAAATGTAAGCTGTTGTATTGTGACGCCATGGCACCCGGCAGTATTGCAAAAGTTACAGGATCAGAAGAATTTTGTCAGGGGTGGGGCATACCGTTTTTGGACAGATTTTCAGAAAAGCGAAAAAGCGAATCAGAGAAAAGTGGATAGTATGATGGATGATTTGGTTCATATGGCTGATATTCAGGGGGCAGTCGATATCTTTCCAAGTAAGGGGAGTTCTTTTATTGGTGTGCAGAATTCGTTTGGCGCATATTCTTTGTATGGATCTGAGGAAAGGGAAGTGAAAACCAGGATTAAAGATATGATCAAAAAGGAAGCTATTTATGATGATGAATTTAAGTCCAGTGATTTTACAAAGATGAATGCAAATTCATATATGATTTGTGATGTTTTAGATGATTATGTGAAGGCTATGCCTGATACGAAATATAATCTTAATATTGTATTTGTTAATCCGACAGATTTGCAACCAATTATTGCTGCGGTCTATCATTATATTAAGAACGTTAAGAAACTTTCCAAGGGTGATGATGCACAGGTAAATATACAGTTGAAAATTTTTATAGAACCACAAAATAGAGGAGGGCGTAATTATCTTGGGTATTGGATGGATACTTTTTTTGGGAAGGAGGAAGGAGTAAATGTAAAGACGTATATGAATGAGTATTCTTCATCATCTGACCTGAAAAATCTTTTGAATGGCAATCATGATATTGTATTTCTTATGGGATTATTGACGATGAGTGAGTATTCATTTATTGGCAATACAGGGGAAATGGATATCTCTAGCAGTGAGTGCAGGTTTCCTATCGTATATAAGCCGGCTCCCTTATCTAAGTCATCGAAAAGGAGGAAAATTGAACTTTCCCAGCCTCAGTTTTCTTCAGCATTTCTTCATACACAGGTGGTATATTATCGACATTATTCTAATGTTGTGCTGGGGGATAATCGGTATATAGCAGTGAGAGAGTCATCTTTTAAGGAGGAGACGAAACAACTTGTTGATATGCTCCATGAGAAGGCTTATTGGGTGGTTTGTGTTGACACGGTTATGGATGGTGCTCTTTTTTTGGAAAATGGAAAGAGCCATTATTCAATTATAGGATATAGTACTGGAAAGGGTACTTATGGGCAATATAATCTAACGGTTACAGCAAGAAAATCTGTACTGGAAACGGTACAGACAAGGTTTAAAGAGCGTTTGAAACAGCTTTTTAAGTGGGATGAGGAAAGAATCAAGGAAGTTACCGATCGTGTGATTCTTGAAGCGAGTAAGCTTGATGGAATCAGTCTTCTTTCCGCAATTAACAGGAATGATTATAATATTAATGAGTTTATGGCATATGTCTTGACATCTATGAGGGAGAGGAAAAGACAGTCAGAAAGTGTTTTGAGGGTTATTATTCATCTGGATTCTTATAAACATTGGTTTGAGAATACCGCGACAGAGAAGAAGCGCCCAGACTTTTTGATGTTGTCTGTTGTAAGCTATGGTGAGATTTTAAAATTAAAGGCAACTGTGATTGAGTGTAAGATTTCGGGTGAGAGAAATATAGAAGAACATATGAAAAAGGGGGAGGGACAAGTAAAAAATGGTCTGGAATGTTTAAAAGATATTTTCGATCCAAAGTCGGATTCCCTGAAAAGGAGATACTGGTATGCCCAGCTTTATAGAGCTTTGGTGTACGCGCAAGTGACGTTTTCGGATGAAACAGATGAGTTCTCAGAAATAGCGGGAGGTCTCAGGGATATTCTGAATGGGAAGTTTGAGATAGAATGGAGCGGTGAAGTTTTAGGGTATTGTTTTGATATGGATGGTGATAAGGAAACGGTTGTAAATTCTGGGATTCCTGATGTGAAGATTTATTGTATTCCACAGAAGAAAATTCAGGAAATTTTATCTGAAGGAGGGGAGAGTTTAGATTTTATTTCAATCGGGGAAGAAATTATAGCTCCAGAGGGAGATGAAAAAGACCGTAAAGAGGATTTTGAAAGAAAAATGGAGAGGGAGCTTCAGGAAATAGATAATAGAAGGGGAATGGAAGTACCATATCAGGAGGAGTCTTTACAGGAGATACATGTTACGGATTTTGAGGAGGATATAAGGGATGAAGAGGATCGTATTCTGGAAGGGAAGTTTCAAAACCTTGACAGTGTAAGGGTTCTTATAGGGGAGGATAAGTTTTCTCATAATATATATTGGGAATTCGGAAATCCTCAGCTTGCCAACCGTCATTTGCTTATCACCGGGACATCGGGTCAGGGAAAGACTTATGGTGTACAGACAATGCTGTATGAGATATCAAAGAATCATGTCTCGTCAGTAGTGTTTGATTACACAGAGGGATTCAGGGCTGATCAGTTGGAGCGTAAGTTTACAGAGAAAATGGAAGAAAGGATTGAACAGAAGATTATATATTTTACTGGGGTTCCAATTAATCCATTTAAGAGATATCCCATTGAAATTGCAGGGATACAGGATATAGAAAAGATTTCCGGGGTAGCGGGACGTGTGGCGAATATTCTCAAGCATGTGTATGGATTTGGTGAGCAGCAGTTTGCGGCAATCTATGAGTCGAGCCGCACGGGCCTTGAGAAGCATGGTGACAGAATGAGTATGATGCTTTTGAAAGAGGAATTGGAGAATTCTTCTAATAAAGCGGCGAAAACAGTTCTTTCTAAAATGGCTCCTTTTTTCCATGATGTGGAATTTACCAATGAGGAATTTGACTGGAAGGATGTATTATATCCAGATAGTGGAAAGGTGACAATTTTCCAGCTGACAAGTTTTGTACGTGAGATACAGGTTGTGATTACGGAATTTATGCTTTGGGATATCTGGTATTATGCAAGCAAATATGGGAGTAAAGAGAAACCATTTGTTGTAGTATTGGATGAGGCACAGAATCTTTCTCATACTCTTGATTCTCCAAGTGGCAAGATTTTAACGGAAGGGCGTAAATTTGGTTGGTCTGCGTGGTATGCAACACAGTCTTTAAGAATTTTGTCTGAGGATGAAGTGATCAGGTTAATGCAGTCAGCTTTTAAAATGTATTTTAAGCCTACAGATGAAGAGATTATTGCTATGGCAAAGCAGTTGAATCCTACGGATATGAATGAATGGAGAAGTCCGCTGACGAATCTAAAGAAAGGGCAGTGTATTGTAGTGGGGGACAGGGTAAGGCCGGATGGGACATTTGGAAGCGCAAGGCCGATTGTTACGTCTGTGCTTTCATTTGAGAAGAGGGAATGATTGTGGAGAGACAGAATTTAAATTTTCATCAGACGTTTAAACCGGAGAGGAATTATATCAGCAGTATTTTGACGGATGGGGAGTTTTGTTCGGGAATGACAGTGCAGGAGATTGCAGAGCAGACAGGAATTCCCACAGGGAAAAGCAGCGGCAAGGTGGAACCGACTTTGGCGTATTGTGAGTTTATGAATCTGATTAGTAAGGAAAAGGCAAATGGGGTCTATAGAATAGAGCTTACTTCTATGGGAAAATGTATCCGCAGTGAAGATATTGGCCTTTCAGAAAAGCTTACAATGCTCTTATGCCATTGTATGATGGTAAGAAGGGTAAAGGGGGCAGGCCTTTGGTCCTATATCTTCCATGAAATTTTCCCGAAGTACAGAAATATTGTAGAGAAAACTCTTTTTGAAAAAGAGATAGAAATGCGGTTTGGAAGTAATGTAAAAATGGGACCGTTTCATGGTACTTATGAGGATTTATTTTCTGCTTTGAATGTATTGAATATTTCTTCGGACCGGATTTCTATTACATCTATGGGGTATGACAGGGAGTTTGTGTATCTCTATGCATATGTGCTTTTTGTGTACTGGGATGAATGGTATGAGAAAGTACAAGGCTCGGATGTGGTTTCTAAGGAGGAAATCACATCCAAACAGCTAAAGGAGATTGGGTTTCGGTTTGCGTTTGGTTGGTCGGAAAAGGAGGAATATGATGTTCTGGAACATCTTTCAGATCAAAATTTAATCCGTATGAACCGGCAGTTAAGCCCTTATACCATAAGAAGGCTGACGGATGAGGAAAGTCTTATAGGGAAACTATATAGTGAATTGTGCTAGGGGTTGGGAGGTAATCCTGGATGAAGCTTGGGGAGATACTGGAATTTAAAAGAGAATTATATTTTGAGGGGGCAGTTCAGGCGGATTGGTTTTATGATCGTGAGAAATCAGTGCGTGTTGCTGAAAATTTTGTATTTCATGGATCGGACTATTTTGGTGGGGAGGATGGCCAGAGAAAAACGATTGATACAATCAGCTTGGTAAAGGAGCTGGCGGGGAAATTGGGGGATGAACAATCGAACCCTCTTACTTTGGCGATAGCGGATTATGGTACTGGTAAATCTCATTTCGCGGTTACTCTTGGACAGCTGTTTTCGGGCTATGATTATATGCCTGAAACATTTGATAGAATTATAAAGAACATCAATATGATTGATAAAGAGTCGGCTTCATTCATAAGAGAGTCTTGCTATGACAGAAATTTTGTTATGGTGATCAATGGAATGAGGGATTTTAATCTGCATTATGAGATTCTCCGTGCTGCTGAGAGAAGTCTTCGCTTGTATGGACTGTCTATTGAGTGTTTAAGGAAATTGAATCGGACGTTAGAAACAGCAGAACTGTTTTTTAGTCGCAATAAAGAAGGTCAGTTAGTTTTGTTTGAGGCTGCTGCGGAGAAACATGGTTGGAATGAGAGGGGGAAAAACCTTCTTTCCAGGCTGGAGGCCTCTTTGATGACCGATGATATAGCTTTTTCTATTATCAATGAAGTATATGAGCAGATTACGGGAAAAGGGATTCGCTGGGATGAAGGGATTTCTGCAAGGGCAATTCTTGAAATGTTGATTTCGGAATATTGTGGAATGAATGGGCAGTTTGATCATGTGATTATTTTGTTTGATGAATTTGGGAGATACTTGGAATATGCTTCGAGCGCAGGCCCCGCCAAGTCTGGGGATTCTGCATTGCAGCAAATGTTTGAGGCGGCTCAGGATTCTGGCGGTGTGTTGCATTTGATTAATTTTATTCAGTCAGATATAAAGAGTTATTTGCTGCGTGTTGATCAGACAAAGAACATTTCTAGATACATTGGACGGTATGATCAGAGTGAAAAATATCATATGTCATCGAATCTGGAAACAGTTTTCGCGAATTTAATAAACAGGAAAAATAAAGAGGTGTTTTTATCCAAAATTCAGGTGTGGCAAAATGAGAAAGAGGAGAAATGGAAAGAGATTTTTAGTAAAATAAACCGTTGGCTTATGGTAAAAGGGATTTGGAAGAACTACAAACTCTTCAGAAAAGTAGTTGTTGAGGGGATTTATCCTATGCACCCACTTTCCACCTATATGCTCACACAACTTTCCGATTATTTACAGAATCGTTCTTCTCTTACTTTAGTTAGTGAATATATTTCAGAAGTTTCATCGATAGATTTGGATAAGATGATTCCATGTGTAATGCCAGAACAGTTGATGGCAGGGGATCTGTACAAGGAAATGCTTTCGGCGGAAACAGAGGGAAGACAAGCTTCTCAACATTGTATTCGTTTTGATAATATAATGAGGAAATATGGAGATAAGCTTTCTGATCAATCCATTATGGTTCTTCGTTCTAATTTGATTTTGAGAATTCTTCGTTTTCGAACACAGACCTATGATGAAGTAAAAGAGGCTTTAATTCTGTGTTGTGGTTTATCTACAGAAGAATTAGAAAAAGAATTAAACTGGTTGGAAAATGAGTATGCTATTTTGGGTTTCGATGAGCATGCGGGATGTTTTGATTTTATGGAGGATTCTAGGGGGGCCCATGATTTCAAGATCCAAAAGAAACGCTTAATTGCAGGCTGGAGATCAGATTTTCGTGGGTTGTTCCGAAATGCGGGGATACTTGAAATGGGAAATTTAAGTGCTACCCAACAGACAAATTTTGGAATTAACCATAAAATTCTTACAAATGAATGGTGTTTTCTACAGGATATATATTTAGTGGAAGATTTTACAGAGGATATAGCAATACGATATATACAAAGCTGGAAAGGAAGCTGTAGTTCAGCAGAACCTAAGGGGAGACTGATCTGGTTATATATGAATAAAGATACCAATAGGGCAGAATTGGAACGTGTAATGTCGTTTTTGGCCAGGTTGGAGAGAACTCCTATTGTTGTTATGCTGTTAAATGATGTGGAGAATCGGTTAGCTCATGCTTTAGTAGACTATGATGTTCTTAGCAGTATGGATGAGGAGATTCGTACCCTTTATGATAGGCCATTTAAGGATGATTTTTGTCAATCAGAGGCTAATCTAAAAAGTGAATTTGAAGATTTGAAAAAGAAACGGTTGTATCTCACATCAGAAGGCACAAAAACTATGGGGGAACGTCTTCCTGTATTTTTAACAAAATTATTTGATGATATTTATTGGAAGGCAGTTCCTTTTAATTTTGATGGTCTTCTTACAAAAAGCAATAATCTTGGTGGAAAAGGCAGTTCTTATTTTTGCTCGATTGTGAGAATGCTTCTCTCTAACAATGTGAGCTTTGATACCATACATGATTTTAGCCAGGATACCCGCAATAGAATAGGCGCTGTCCTTATGACGACCTCAACGACTTCTTGGAGATGTATTAGCTCAAGTGGGGATGAATGTCATATCATACCGCCGGAAGAAAAAAATGTGCGGGCTATCTATGATCAGATTATTGAGGAATTATATTCTAAAAAAGAATATCCATGTAATAAAATGTTTGATACGTTCTGTGCCCCACCTTATGGACTCAATGAGGAGGCCGTAACACTATTATTATCAGTGCTTCTCGCAAATCAGTATTTTTGTATTCGGATTAAATGTGATGATGAACACACTGGAATTATTAAATGGAAAGACAAGGTGGTGATTAAAGACAAGAGGATCGCTTCTGATGTCATAAAACGGTCAGTGTTGATTTTTGTAGACACAGGAGCTGTTGAATCGAGATTCCAACAACTTTTTACGAGAATCGAAGCAAATCGTGATTTGGGAGCTTTGAATCTTTTGAGAAAAGAGTTGGAAAAACTACAGGAGTCTTATGATATATCTAAAAATCTTGACATGAATTATAAATTGGCTCAGCTAACGCTTTCGAAAGGAGAGCAGGCACGCCAAAAATGGGATATCAATCTAGTAGAAGTGGAAGATAATTTTGAGGAAGCGGTCGAAAATACAAATGTATATTCAGCACTGCTGTCTTTAGAAAAATTGAGGACAATTCCTGTGGGTGAGATTTTTAGTGGTAATGGCTATGATTTTACAGATGAATATAGAAAACGTTTGAGGAATCAGTCGGATAGAATTGAAGAGTTTATCACACAGACATTTGATATCTGGGTTGAGAGTGGCTTTCATTGTAAATCCATAGAAGCTATGACACAATATAATAAGCATATTACGAGAACATGTGATCTCTTAACACGCCTTGGTTATACTGAATTTGCAAAAAAAGTTCGTGAAAAAGGAGACAGGGAGCTTAAGAATAAGGAGGAAATTCGTAGCAGGCAGGATTTGTTAAAGGATTGTGGCCAGTATATCTCAGATATTAAAGAGTTAGGAAAACATATTACTTATGTATCATATAAATCCTTGATAAAAAGAGGAAGAAATCTTCTTGAACGATTAGAAAAGTACGGAGCATTTATAGGAAAGGAGGCTATAAAATATCAGTCTGACATAGAAGCAAAGGTGGGTGTATTTGTCTCAAAGGCAGAGAGAATTGAAAAAGATATGACAGATATATGGAATGACTTGGACACAGCGGATACCTATGAAGATGTTGTGGTATTAGTGGAATGCATAGATATTATTTTGCAGAAAGGAATTCCAGAACAAGATCAGAAAGACTTTATAGATTTAAAACAGAATCTGTCTTCATTTATCAGTGATATTGAAAGATTGAAAGCTTCTATGAACAATCTGGAAGAATTCACGAGTATGTGCATGAAGTTCCGAAATAGATATGAGGAGGGTGGAAACGAGTTTGATTTTACACACATTTTGGATAAAAGCATTATGGCCTTACAGAATCAAATAGATCAGAAAGAGAGAGAATGGATTGAGAAAAATTTGAACTTGGGAGATGGCACCAGAAAAGCTATTTATGAATGGAAAGATAGGATTATAAATCTTCCCCTGTACTTGAGCAAGGATACGATACAAAAAATATACGATCTTGATTTAAAAGCAGAAGAAATTTTAAGTGCTGGAAGAATTGAGGATGTGATAATTTGTTTTGGGAAATTATCTGTCGTTGAAAAGAAAAGATGTTTAGAAATGATACAAGAATTATTGAGATGATTTGATATAGAAAAAATGATGAAGGTATGAATTTTATGGATGAAAAAGATAAAAGCCAGAATCAAAGGAGATGGGTCAGAGAAGAAGTGGTTATTTTGGTGTCAGAATATTTTCGGACAAAAGAGTTTTCTACACTGGTTATAGAAGAAAATTGTAGACGGATAAGTGAATTTCTAAGAAAGAGGGAGAAATGCCTGGTACAGACTGAAATATCAGATGTTTTCGAGATTACGCAGGAATTCGTATGCAATTAAGTAGGATTCGATGTTTAGATCCAGACACCCCTTATAACGGAATGCAAGGGACAAAGTTGCAGAAAGAGATTGTTGCAGAATATTTACGAAATGCGGATTCTATTAAGAGAGAGGCGGAAATGATTTATAAGAAATATAGCTGACTTTATACAATTTTTTTGAAAAAAGAGAGTATAGCTCCCCACTAAAATAGCTTCTCTATGCCTCTAATCACCCAACTTATCATTACATTTCTATCTTCTACATAAGCATAGATTCCATGGGACGCCAGTTCGTCCAAATACTCATCTGGGTGTGGTTCCTCACATGAGGCTGATGACTGGCTCTTGCTGGGGTGATGAGACCTGAGGGTTAGACTAGGAAGACTCAGTTAAGAGAAACTTTCTCCTATCCTATCAAGGAGAAGCCTTATGTTACTTGAACTGAATATAATGCAGGTCCGTTTGCGTTATTTCACATAATCATATAGAATCGATAAAAAGGCATTTGCCTTGAGCAAGCATATCTTCTGTGGAGAGCCATCAGGGATGAGTGTTGGTAATGTGAGGAAAATGAATTAGATACCTAGCAGACGGAACAAGACTGCTTGCCGTAATGCTCCTTTAGCAGATTATTACAATGCAAAATTGATTATAGGTAAAAATGAGATTGAGATCGTTTTAACGTAACTAAACAATCAGGCTGAAACTGCATTCCAATGGTGGATACCTTTTTAGATCTGCTTAAATCATATTTTATATAATTATATGATTAGTACAGATAGAGAGTAGGTATAAAGATATGATGAGATTCAAAGAGCAGATAACAGACATATTCAACCACAAAGAAAATCACAGCCACGAAATCAGGAATACAGAGCATAAAACTCCTCCTCCTTCTCCTACCAAAAGGCAGCATCGTACCCTGGAAGAGCGCATACAGGAATACGGTGGGAAACTCGGGCCTTATGAAGAGTTTGACTGGGGAGAGCCTGCAGGCAGGGAGAACTGGCAGATATGACGATTCAACAGCCTAAAATGCTGTCACTAAAAATGTTTTCAAAAATCCTCCCACCAATTGACAATTCCCCCACAACCCGCTATAATAAAACTACCTTACACATCTGGTATAAGGGAAGATGATTGTTGTCAACACCTCCTTTGCTGCTTCTGCGAGGGCCAGACCTGTTGATGATCGGTTCGAATTCGAATTCATATATCCCGACATCACTAGCGTCAGGGTAAGTTCCATGAGACTTACGTTGATATACATGTCCTGCTTGATTGTAATCCAGTTAAGCATTGCGTTTAATCGGATAGCTGGTAACATGAATCGGTCGTCGATGAGATGACGAAAAGTGAATACCACGTTTTGTTTGTACCCGTTGGCTAAGGAATGCTATCCTCCATGCCGGCGGGTATCGGCATTTTAGAGGGAGGAAACTATGATAGATCCTGAAGCCTGGAGGACATCAGAAAAGGCCGTCAAAAAGAGTCAGAGATACTATGCTCATTTTGATTACCGCACGGATCTGACAAAGTGTTGGGATTATATTTCGGATCCGAAAAAGATTTGTAAGCACGGTTTTTATCCCTTTATCCACTACAGGAAAGACATGAGCAAATATTCTGCGGAAAAGGGAGGAATGAAAGAAAAGTACAGAGATATCTGCTACGCCGCCCATATTGACCGCTGTATTTTTCAGCTCTATAATTTTATACTCAATGAGCGCTATAATGAGGAATGCGTCCGGCTGGGGATCCAGGATGCTGCTGTCGCCTATCGGACAAATCTGAGAAAACAGAACAATATTGATTTTGCCAAGAAGGCGATTCAGTTTATCCTCGACAGCGGTGACTGTTATATCATGATCGGGGATTTCACAAAGTTTTTTGATCGTCTGGATCACCGATATCTGAAGGAACAGTGGTGCAGTCTGCTCCATGTGGACAGGCTTCCGCCGGATCACTACGCGGTGTTTAAGAATATCACAGGGTATGGTTATGTTGAACTGACCGACCTGCTGAAAATACACGGCCTGGATGACAACTCAAAGGGGCGGCGGGCGTTAAATGAGATGAAGCATGTTTCATCGCCGGATGAGTTAAAAAAGAACGGATTTCGCATTCAGAAGAATCAGAATCCCGGGATTCCCCAGGGGTCCCCTATGAGCGGAGTGCTGGCGAATGTATATATGCTGTCCGCGGATAAAGTGATTTCTGACTATGTGTCAGAGTACCATGGTTTGTATATGCGGTACAGTGATGATTTTATGGTCGTGCTGCCCCATATCGGGGAGGCGGATGCCAGCTATATTTTGATGAGGATCAGTGAATTGTTCAATGGTTCGGATTTCCCCGGATTGGAACTTCAGCCCGCTAAGACCCAATATTATCATTTCTATGAGAATCGGATAGAAAACTGCGGGAAGACGATTCATGAGAAAGCGGGCGGTTCAAAGAACTATCTGAATTTTCTTGGCTTTACCTTTGACGGAGTTCATGTGAACTTTCGGGCGAAAACGATCTCCAAGTATTACCAGCGGATGCGCCACAAGGCGAAGTTGATCGCGAAAAGCAACGGATACACCAAGCTGGGAAATCATATCAGCAAGAGGAATCTGTATATCAGGTATTCGGTGAGAGGGGCATCGGGCAGGCGGGGAAACTTTTTTACCTATGTTAGGCACGCTCAGGAAGAAAACAGATTCGGAGAAAATGAGCAGATGGGGATTATTTCTGAGAGAAATATGGCAAAGATCGCCCGTTGCCTGAAACAATAAATGATAAGGAGATATTATAAAATGGATTCTGATAAAAAATTTAATTATAAGAGTTTTCTTTTGCCTGCTGTCTTTGTAGTTCTTCTGATTTTAACAGTTATTTTTCACAAGCAGGCGTACAGTCAGGATAAAGAGGCGCTGGGAGAGGAAGTTTTTGTAGATGTGCTGGAGATGAAAACAAATTCCTCCGGATTAAATCCGGGGGGACTGAATGTTACGGTTTCCTATCAGGGCCGCACTTCCAGACTGCGGGGCGTACCCGGCAGCGCGCAGTTTGTCATGGAAAACAGTATGACATACCATCGTTCTGTCTCCGCAAAGCTGTATGACGGCAAATTGTATTATGATTCCGCAAGTATTTTTTTGCTGTCGGATCAATTGTACTACGGGGCTTTGGCGGCCACGTTCTTTGTTTTTATTCTCATGTTTGCAGAGCTAAAGAAAAAATTACAAGGATAAAAATATCCCGTCTAAGGAGGTCCTCTATGGGATTAACCACTCAAACTGCCACCGCGCCCCGGTGCGTCTCCATGGCCCTCATCGGCACCGGCTCCATGGGCCGTCAGTACGCCCGGATGCTTGTTGGCGGCGCGGTCCCTCACATGAGACTGACCACGGTCTGCTGCCGGAGCGGCGAAGCCCGGGCCTGGGCCGGAGAGACTCTGCCGGGAGAAGTTTTGGTCTGTTCCTCCTCGGAGGAGGTCTACGCTCACCCGGACCGGTATGACGCTGTGCTGATCGTGACGCCCCACAGCAGCCATGCGGAGCTGGCGGAACAGGCCTTTGCACTGGGCAAGCATGTGTTCTGTGACAAGCCGTCAGGGATGAGTGTAGGCGATGCGGAGAAGATGAACCGGGCGGCCGCCAGATGGGACAGGAAATTTGCCATGATGTTCCATCAGAGGCTGTATGCCAGGAATCGGAGGATCAAGGAGATCCTGGAGAGCGGGGAACTGGGGAAGCTTCAGCGGGCCGCTTTAAAGAGCACGGAGCCTTACCGTACCTGGGCCTATCACAGTTCGGGCACATGGCGCAGCAGCTGGAACGGGGAAGGAGGAGGCACTCTGATCAATCAGGGACAGCATCCTCTGGATCTGTGGCAGTGGTTTTTCGGGATGCCCCAGGAGGTCTACGGCAGCATCGTATTTGGGAAATATAATGATTTTGCGGTGGATGATGAAGCGCACATTCTCATGAGGTATGAAAACGGCATGACCGGAAGTTTCTTCCTGTCCACAGGTGAGGCAAGAAGCCAGGATTCCCTGGAGATCGTGGGAACCAGAGGAACTCTTGTTACGGACCGGGATACCATCACTATTTGCCGGTATTCTCAGGATTCTTTGGAGTATGGGAAGCATTCCGGGTACCATACCAGAGAGGGCATGAGCTTTGAGGAGTCTGTGGAAGTCTGTCCGACCAGGAAAGATTATGAGGGGATGCTGGAGAATTTTGCCATGGCGGTGCTGGAGGGAGAACCTCTCATAGCGCCGGGGCAGGAGGGATACAAGGCCCTGGAACTGGCCAACAGCGCCTATCTGTCTGCCTGGACCAGGCGGCCGGTCACACTTCCGCTGGATGTCCAGGTATATGAGGAAGAGCTGAGAAAGCGGATGGAGGAGGAAAAGATGACATTTCCTGCCAACCATAAGGAAGTACTCCGGCTGTATAATTTGCGTGAGATGGCACAGATTGATTATAACAGCGGAATGCAAAAAGCGAAGTCTGACTAAATAAAAGCCTGCTTTCCCGTAGAAATGTATCAATTAGGGTAATACTGATATACACTGCACTACGTAAAAACATATGAGTATACACAGCAATATTTTGTGTATACTCATATTTTACAGGAAATTCTGTTTTTGAGACATCAAACATATGTATTTTAGGCGCATCCGTTCATTTCCCGCCCCTGCCTGTTGCAAGGCCAGGAATCTTTTTCTTTTACAGATCCAGCTTCAGATCCCCCTCCCTGATCCATCCCGTCTTCCGGAGCGCTTCTCCGAAAGCCCAGGTGAGCACGGCGGGGAGCACAAAGCAGACAAGCAGGATTCCCAGCCACATCTTCATCCCGCCGCCCATGGCGGTGTACACTCCGATGGGCCCCACCAGGCCGCAGGTTCCCATACCGGCGCCGGTGGGGATGTTTTCCATGCGGAATATCATAGTGGCTATGGGGCCGGTGATCATGGAGGCCAGGGTGGGCGGAATCCAGATTCTGGGATTTTTTACAATGTTGCCCATCTGGAGCATGGAGGTGCCCAGGCCCTGAGCCAGAAGGCCGCCGATGCCGTTTTCACGGAAGCTTAAGACGGCGAAGCCGATCATCTGGGCGCAGCAGCCTGCAGTGGCGGCGCCTCCCGCCAGGCCGTCAAGGCTGAGCATGATACAGATGGCGGCGCTGCTGATGGGCAGGGTCAGGGCGATGCCGATGAGGGCGGATACCAGGATCCCCATGAAGAAAGGCTGCATCAGGGTGGTGGTCTTCACCAGGTTGCCGAATCCTGTCATGAAGGCGGACACGCCGGGGCCTGCAAACTGAGCCATGAACACGCCGGAGATGATGGTGACGCCGGGAGTCACCAGGATATCCACCCGGGTCTCTTTGGACACCATCTTGCCCAGCTCCACGGCCACGATGGCGGCGACGAAGGCCCCCACGGGCCCTCCCAGGTCATTGCCAGCGATGCCTACGGTGGCGGCGGACAAAAGTACCAGCTGAGGCGCTTTGAGGGCGTAGGCGATGGATACGCCCAGGGCCGCGCCGGTGGCTCCTTTGGCGTACTGGGCTATGGTGTTGAAGACCTGGATGCCGGATTTCTCGCCCAGAGTGGCGAAGATGGTACCGATGAGCAGGGAGGCAAAGAGACCGAAGGCCATAGCCCCCATTGCATCGATAAAATAAGTTCTGAGAGTAAAATTGATATTTTTCCGTTTAAAAAATGCTTTGATTCCTGTTGATTCCATAGGAACGTCTCCTTTGCTGATGTAATTGGGTTCTACACACATTTGACTTCCCAGGGTCAAAGCAGTTTCTGTTGGTTCCATATTTTATCATAGATCCCGGAAAAAGCAAGAGATTGATAAAAATATAACAAATAGCGGAACGATGTGACAAAACAGGAAACCTGTGCTATAGTAAGTGCAGCGATACCAGGAGTTACAGTTGATCATTCATGGAAAGAGAGGCGTTATATGCAGAGTGTTAATCCGGATCTGATAAATCAGATGAGGAGAACGGCCAGAGCCGTGAAAAGGCTGATCTTCGGAGGAGCCGCCATTGCGGCAGTGCTGGTTGTGGGATTTGGCTCTTTTTATAATATCGAGGAGCAGGAGCAGGCAGTGCTGACTACCTTCGGAGTGGCGGTGGGAGTGACGGAGCCGGGGCTTCATTTTAAGATCCCCCTGATCCAGAGAGTCCAGAAAGTGAATACCACCATCCAGGGATTCGCCCTGGGATATGATCAGGAAGACAATGAGAGCCGGGAAGAGGATTCTCTCATGATCACCAGGGATTATAATTTTGTGAATGTGGATTTTTTTATCGAGTATAAAGTAGCGGATCCGGTGAAGGCAGTCTATGCCTCTCAGGACCCGGTCCTGATCCTGAAAAATATCAGCAAAAGCTGTGTCCGCACGGTCATCGGCAGCTATGACGTGGACGCGGTGCTGACTACGGGGAAGAATGAGATTCAGGCTACCATCCGGAATATGATCGTGGAGAAGCTGGAAGAGCATGATATCGGACTTCAGGTGGTCAATGTGACGATACAGGATTCGGAGCCTCCCACAGTGGAGGTTATGGAGGCGTTTAAGGCGGTGGAGACGGCCAAGCAGGGCAAGGAGACAGCCATCAACAATGCCAATAAATACCGCAACGAGAAGCTGCCGGGGGCGGAAGCCGAGATCGACAGGATCATGCAGGAGGCTGAGGCTCAGAAGACTCAGAGGATCAATGAGGCCAACGGGGAGGTGGCCAGATTCAATGCCATGTTTGAGGAGTACAGGAAAAATCCTCAGGTGACGAGACAGAGGATGTTCTATGAGGCCATGGAGGACGTGCTGCCGGGCCTGAGAGTCATCATTGACGGTACGGATCAGACCAGCACCATCCTTCCTCTGGACAGTTTTGTGGGACCGGGAAGCCTGGAGGCGGGTGCGCCTTCGTCGGCCGGAAACGGAGGCCAGGCAGCAGGGTCAGGCCAGACCACGGGCAGCCGGACCGGGGCGGGAGCATTTTCCCCGGACGCGGGCAGCGGTGACACCGGAACAGGGCCGTCATCCGGCGGCAGCCGGTCCGGATCTTCGGCAGACCATGATTCCAGTGCGGAATAGAGAGAGGTGAGCATATGAGAAAGATCATCGGCAGGTTTCTTACAATTATCATCGTCCTGGGAGCGATCATAGGACTCAGCGGGTCCATGGTAGTGACCCGGGAAAACGAATACAAACTGATACGGGAATTCGGGCGGGTCAGCAGAGTCATCGATCAGGCGGGCTTAAGCTTTAAGGTCCCGTTTATCCAGACTACGGCCAGTCTGCCGAAGGAGATCCTGATCTATGACCTGGCGGCTTCGGATGTGATCACCATGGACAAAAAGACCATGATGAGCGACAGCTACGTGCTTTGGGAGATCACGGATCCTCTGAAATTTGCCCAGACTCTGAATTCGTCCATCCTGAACGCGGAGCGGAGGATCGACACTACGGTCTACAATTCCATTAAAAACGTCATCAGCAGCATGAGCCAGAACGATGTGATCAGCGGCAGGGACGGGGAACTGTCCCAGGCCATTATGAACAATATCGGCGACAGTATGGAGCAGTACGGAATCCGGCTTCTGGCAGTGGAGACCAAGCAGCTGGACCTGCCGGCGGACAACAAGGCGGCAGTCTATGAGCGGATGATCTCAGAGAGGGACAAGATCGCCGCCACCTATCAGGCGGAGGGTCAGGCAGAGGCCAGGATGATCCAGAACACCACGGACCGGGAGATTGCCATCAGCATCTCCAATGCACAGGCAGAGGCTGCCGCCGTTACGGCGGAAGGGGAGGCCGAATATATGAGGATCCTGGCCGCCGCCTACAACACGGAAGAACGGGCAGAATTTTACGGATTTATCAGGGCATTGGATGCGGCCAGAGCTTCTCTGACCGGCAGTCAGAATACCCTGATCCTGCCGGGAGATTCTCCCATTGCCAGGATCTTTACAGGCCAGTAGGCAAAAGGCCGGAGGGAGACGGATCCTCCGGCCGGATGGTTTACAGAACAGGAAAGGAACAGGGGTACAGACAGATGAAGATCAGAGACATACTGAGGCAGGGAAGACCAACGCTTTCTTTTGAGGTGTTTCCGCCTAAGACCCAGGATAAATATGAGACCGTGGAGGCGGCAGCCCGCAAGATTGCCAGGCTGTCTCCTGATTTTATGAGCGTCACTTACGGGGCAGGCGGAGGTACCAGCAGGTATACGGCGGATATTGCCGCCGTGCTGAACAATGAGTTTCATGTGCCTGCCCTGGCCCATCTTACCTGTGTGTCTTCCACCAGGGAGCATGTCCGTCATGTGCTGGGAGAGCTGAAGGAGAGGGGCATCGAAAATGTGCTGGCTCTCAGAGGGGATATTCCGGCGGACGGAAGGATCGCCCATGATTACCGGTATGCGTCGGAGCTGATCTGCGATATCCGGCGCAGCGGGGATTTCTGCATCGGGGCCGCCTGTTACCCGGAGGGACACGTGGAGTCGGCCAACAAGACGGAGGACATCACCCATCTGAAAGAGAAGGTGGAGGCGGGCTGCGATTTCGTTACGACCCAGATGTTTTTTGACAATAATATCCTGTACAATTATCTGTACCGGATCCGGGAGAGAGGGATCACGGTGCCCGTGGTGGCGGGAATCATGCCCGTGACCAACAGCTCTCAGATCACAAGGATCTGCCAGATGTCGGGAACGTATCTGCCCTCCCGGTTTAAGGCCATGGTGGACCGGTTCGGAGACAGGCCGGCCGCCATGAAGCAGGCAGGCATCGCCTATGCCACGGAGCAGATCATCGACCTGATCGCCAACGGGGTCAACAACATCCATGTATATTCCATGAACAAGCCGGACGTGGCCGCCAGGATCCGGGAAAATCTCACGGAGATCCTGGGGATCTCTTCCGAATCTTCAGGAGTCCGGCGGCAGGAGGCATAAGATGAATCTGAAAGACACATTCCGGTATCTGGGATACGGGAGCAGCCAGGCCGACGAGCAGACCTTAAAACTGGCGGAAGAGTGCTGGGAGGAACTGGAAAGGACTGCGGTTAAAAGGTCCTGCTTCCGGGAATATCCTCTCTCCTTTCCGGAGGACGGCAGGATGGACCTGGGATGCTTTCAGGTGGCCAGCAGGGCGCTTTTTAAAAATCTGGAACACTGCCGGGCCGTGGTGCTGTTTGCGGCCACTCTGGGGACAGGCCCGGACATCCTGATCCGGAAATACAGCCGGCTGCAGATGAGTCGGGCCGTAGTCATGCAGGCGGCAGCGGCAGCCATGCTGGAGGACTACTGCGACCGGATCAATGAGGAGATCCGGGAGAATTATGAGAAACAGGGATATTATCTCCGTCCCCGGTTCAGTCCGGGGTACGGAGATTTTCCGCTGGACTGTCAGCCGGCGCTTCTGGCGGGGCTGGATGCGGGAAAACGGATCGGTATCACGTTGACGGACAGTCTGCTGATGGCGCCGTCCAAATCGGTGACGGCGGTTATGGGAGTCGCCTCCGTAAGGTCAGACTGCATCATAGAAGGCTGCGAGAGCTGCGGCAGGGCAGACTGCAGATACAGAAGGGACAGAGTATGAGCACGACTATTTTAGAGGAGATCAGAAGAAGAAAAGTATTTTTTGACGGAGGGATGGGAAGTCTTCTCCAGGCCAGAGGGCTGAAGGCCGGGGAACTGCCGGAGACGTGGAATCTGCTCCACCCGGATATCCTGAGATCTATCCATGAAGAGTATCTGAGGGCCGGCTGCGATATCGTCACCACCAATACCTTCGGAGCAAACCGGCTCAAATATCCGCACGGTGGAGCCTTTTCTTTAAAGGAGATCGTGGAGTCGGCCGTGGCCAACGCCAGAGCTGCGGCAGAGTCGGCAGGGCACGGGTTTGTGGCCCTGGACCTGGGGCCTACGGGAAAGCTGTTAAAGCCTCTTGGGGACCTTGATTTTGATGACGCCTGTGATATCTACAGAGAAGTGGTGGCGGCTGGATGTGAGAAGGGAGCGGATCTCATCCTGGTGGAGACTATGAGCGACGGCTACGAGGCCAAAGCGGCGGTGCTGGCGGCCAGGGAGAACAGCTCCCTCCCCGTATTTGCCACCATGATTTTTGACGAGAAGGGAAAGCTTCTCACAGGCGGCAGTGTGGAGTCGGCCGTGGCCCTTCTGGAGGGGCTGGGGGTATCTGCCCTGGGCATCAACTGCGGCCTGGGGCCGGTGCAGATGAAGGGGATTCTGAAAGAGGTTTTAAAGTATGCCTCCGTGCCGGTGATCGTCAATCCCAATGCAGGGCTGCCCAGAAGCGAGGGTGGGCGGACAGTCTATGATATCGATGAGGATCAGTTTGCCCGGGTGATGGAGGAGATCGCCGATATGGGAGCCAATGTGCTGGGCGGCTGCTGCGGCACCACGCCTGATCACATCAGAAAGCTGGTGGAGCGCTGCAGAGACAAGGAGCAGATCCTTCCGGAGGAAAAGGACAGGACCGTGGTCTCGTCCTATACCCATGGGGTGGTTATCGGCAGGGATCCGGTGATCATCGGAGAGCGGATCAATCCTACGGGAAAATCCCGGTTTAAGCAGGCTCTCAGGGATCATGACCTGGAATACATCCTTCAGGAGGCGGTGACCCAGCAGGACAGCGGGGCCCATGTGCTGGATGTGAACGTAGGCCTCCCGGAGATCGACGAGGCAGAGATGATGGAGGATGTGGTGAAGGAACTGCAGAGCGTCATCGATCTGCCTCTCCAGATCGACACTTCCGACATAAAAGCCATGGAGCGGGCCATGCGTATCTACAACGGAAAGCCTCTGATCAATTCGGTAAACGGGAAGGAAGAATCCATGGCAGCCATATTTCCCCTGGTGAAGAAGTACGGCGGCGTGGCGGTGGCTCTGACCCTGGATGAGAAAGGGATCCCGGATACGGCAGAGGGCAGGCTGGAGATCGCCAGGAAGATCTATGCAAAAGCGGCGGAGTACGGGATCCATCCGAAGGATATCCTTATAGATGCCCTGTGCCTTACCGTAAGTTCCGACAGCAGAGGCGCTCTGACCACGCTGGAGACCTTAAGGCGTGTCAGGGAGGAGCTGCACGGCAGGACCATCCTGGGCGTGTCCAATATCTCCTTCGGCCTTCCGAAGAGGGAGACCATCAATGCCGCGTTTTTCACCATGGCCATGGCGGAAGGCCTTAATGCGGCCATCATCAATCCCAATTCCCGGGCCATGATGCAGTCCTACTACAGCTTCCGGGCTCTTTGGGATCTGGATGAACACTGTCAGGATTATATAGAAGTCTGCAGGAATCAGACAGAAACGGAGAGCAGTGACCGGCAGGGAGCCGGCTCTCAGGGGGCAGGTCCAGAGAAATTCCGGGAAGAAAAAGACAGCCGGGTACAGGAGGGTATTGGCAGGACTCCTTCCTCTGCCCGCCGTCAGGAACCGGCTGCCGGCGCCGTCATGAGTCTTGGGGACTGTATCTGCAGGGGCCTCAGAGAGCGGGCCTGCGAGGCGGTAAAGGTTCTTCTGCCGGAGAGAGATCCCCTGGATATTATCAACAGGGAGATGATTCCTTCCCTGGATCGCGTGGGAAAAGGGTTTGAGAAAGGGACCGTGTTCCTTCCCCAGCTTCTCATGAGTGCCGAGGCAGCCAAGGCGGCCTTTGAAGTGATCAGGGAGCAGATGTCGGGAACCGGGGAGAAACAGGAGAAGAAGGGAATCATCATCCTGGCCACGGTAAAGGGAGATATCCATGATATCGGGAAAAATATCGTGAAAGTTCTGCTGGAGAATTACAGCTATGAAGTCATAGATCTGGGCAAAGACGTGCCGCCGGAGACGATCCTGCGGGAAGCCGTGGAACGGCAGGCGCCTCTGGTAGGCTTAAGCGCACTGATGACCACCACGGTTCCGGCCATGGAGGAGACCATCGCCCTGCTGAGAGAGCAGGCGCCCTGGGTAAAGGTCATGGCAGGAGGAGCGGTGCTGACGGAAGAATATGCCAGGTCCATCGGTGCTGACAGGTACTGTAAGGACGCCATGGCCTCGGTGAACTATGCGGAGGAGCTGTTCCTGGAGAGGAGAGCTGCCCATGGCCTGGGAATTTGAGCTTTTGTCTGCCCTCCAGAGGATCCACACACCCTGGCTGGACAGGATCATGGTGTTTTTCACCACCCTGGCCAACCACGGAGAATTGTGGCTGTTTCTCGCATTTCTGTTTTTATGTGTTCCCAGGACAAGACGGCTGGGGCTGGGGATGTTCCTGTCCATAGGTCTGGGATTCATCACAGGTAATCTGATCCTGAAGAATCTCTTTGCCAGAAGCCGCCCCTGCTGGGTGAGACCGGAGGTTCCCCTCCTGGTCCGGTCTCCCGGAGACTATTCCTTTCCTTCAGGGCATACCCTGGTGTCATTTGAGGGAGCGGTGTCCATATGGTACCATGACAGGAGATGGGGGGCGGCGGCCCTGGCAGCAGCAGCCGTGATCGCCTTCTCAAGGCTGTATCTGTTCGTTCATTTTCCCACGGATGTGGGGGCAGGGCTGCTGCTGGGAATCTTTCATGCGTGGGCGGCCGGACAGATCATGGCTTTTGCCGGGAGAGAACGAAAGTCATGACTCTCGCCCACACGGACCGGTTCTGCTTCCACACGGACTCATACTCGCTCACAGGCATGGGACAGGCCACACTTCCGACCTCAATGGTGATGCTGGGAGGCGCCTGTCCGTTTGTCTGTACCCAGTCTTTGTAGCCGCCCTTTCCCATATCCGGATCCGGAGCATATCCGGTGACACGGGAGACGGCTTCTGCCAGAGCCAGAGAAGCGTCGGCGCACCGGCTGTTCTCCGTATCCCAGTAGATGATATTTCCCATGGAATGATAGCTGACAGTGGCGGCCCAGGTCCGTCCGGTGGTCAGATCAGCCAGGGCCCGGCTCTCCGGTTCCGACAGGGGAGCCGGGCCTTTGTAATTGGCATAGGAACCGGAGGCGGCAGGGAGCCGGTCCCACTGAGCCGGAAAATTGTGGTTGAGATCCACACCCATGGCGTTGCTTTTCCAGCAGGGGAGATAGGCCTCCAGATCCAGGTCGGTCCTGCCGGTCTCCACATCTCTCCGGTAGCTTGCCAGGATCTGTTCTTTCAGGGAATCGGACCGGATGGCAGAGAGACCGTACTGGGAGAGAGCAACCCCGTCCGGATTGGTCATGGGAACGAAATGAAGAGCCACCTGACCGAACATGTCTGACAGAGCCATACCGTCATAATGGCCTGTATCATAATTAGCCAGAGCCAGTTCGATCTGGTTCATTATCAGGAGAGGAGTCATGGATTCCCGTCCGTGGATGGCGCCCTGGATCAGTACATGGCAGGGGGCATCTTCCCTGCCTATCACAAGTTCATAGAGATTCCGGCCGTCGTGGGACTGTCCGATGACATGGACCTGGAGTTTGTCCTGGTACCGGTCTTTCAGGGCCCGGATGTCCGCCTCCATCTGTTCGTGAGAATAGCGGTCCGTCACTCTGACCACAGGATCCTCAGGGGCGTGATCGAGAAAATCGTTGCGGACCGGGATCACAGGCAGCAGCGTGGTGCCGCCCGGGGTCATCTCCCCGATACCGGGGCCGGTCTCCCTCCCGGCAGAAGAGACCTGATCAGAAGGGCCAAAGGCCCACCCGGTTATGGATCCCTGACCTGCGGACAGGAGCGCGGCGCTCCAGAGAGCGGCTTTCAGTGCTGTATGAGCTGACAGTTTCATCCTTTATCCCTCCTGATCTGGCGTTTCCCGTTGTACTGTAAATGTATCCCGGTGCCGGAAAAATATTCTTATTTTTTTCCCGGGATTCAGACATAACGTTCCCGCAGAAGCCGGATCTCCTGGCCGTAGCCTTCCAGCTCGTTGGGAGTCTCCAGATAGAAGGGGAGGGATCTGAGGGCCGGATGGTTGATGATCCGCACCATGGCTTCCAGACCGATACAGCCCTGGCCGATTTTGGCGTGGCGGTCCTTGCGCGCTCCCAGAGGGTTCATGCTGTCGTTGAGATGGACGGCCTTCAGCCGTTTTAACCCGATGATCCGGTCGAACCGGTCCAGAACCTCATCCAGCCGGTTCACGATGTCATAGCCTCCGTCCCATACATGGCAGGTATCCAGGCAGACTCCCATGTGGTCGGACAGCTCTACCCGGTCCAGGATCTCCCGCAGTTCTTCAAATTCCCGTCCGATCTCACTTCCCTTGCCAGCCATGGTCTCCAGGAGCACGGTGGTGGACTGACCGGGCCGCAGGATGCCGTTGAGCATGGAGGCAATGTGGGCGATGCCTGCCTCCGTTCCCTGGCCCGTATGGCTTCCAGGATGGAAGTTGTAGCAGTTGCCCGGAGTATACTCCATGCGTTTTAAATCGTCTGCCATGGTATCGGCGGCAAATTGGCGGATATGTTCATCGGCCGAGGCGCCGTTTAAGGTGTAGGGGGCATGGGCCAGGATCTTTTC
>Ga0137306_100563_pt1 | contig 49093 bp, 60 predicted proteins | sample Inofroosms_March_FD_97187 | JGI IMG/M metagenome (GOLD analysis project Ga0137306, IMG submission 97187) | Mouse cecal microbial communities from Vienna, Austria - N-Acetylneuraminic and N-Acetylglucosamine D2O microcosms_March | ecosystem: Host-associated > Mammals > Digestive system > Large...
GTCGCCACTAGATTACGTGCTGGTTGGCCAGTTAAGCAAGCCATTGAAACACCATCTAAGGATAAGTTTGAGTATAAGGGTAAAACCTATAGGTCGTTTGAGGCGTTATGCCGTGCATATAATAAGGTATCAATGTCGGTTAGATATCGTTTGGAGTCTGGTTGGACATTGGAAGATGCCTTAGAAGTTGATTTGAGAAACATTGTGACGTATGAGGGTGTTAGGTACCCATCAGTAACGGCATTGTGTCTGGAGCGTGGGGTAGATGCAACACTTGTTCATAGTCGTATGAAGGCTGGCTGGAGTTTAAAGCGGGCTATCGAGACTCCTGTAGGTATAACGTATAAGGGGGTTAATTATAGGTCATATTCAGAGTTGTGTAGATTGTTAAATAAGGATTATGATTTAATACGTAGAAGATTGAAGGCTGGCTGGTCTTTAGAGGATGCTATTGAGACAGAAAGAAGTAGTGTTGTTTATAAGGGCACTGAATATCCATCTAAAGCATCTGTATGTAGGGAGTTTAATATTTCTATTGGTAAGGTTCAGCATAATTTATCGCGTGGAATGTCTTTTGAGGATGCTGTCGATAGAGCTCGTTTTCCAGAGAGGTACACTTCTGTGCGAAGAGTAGTTAAGGAACCTGTAAAAAAATATGTTTATAAAAACCGTGAGTTTGCTAGATTGAAGGATTTGGCGGAGTTTATTGGCGTCTCAGAAAGTTATCTTAGAAGGCTTGTTCATGACTTTGGGTTTGAGAAAGGTTGTAGTTTAGCTGAAGATTTTGTTCTGTCTACTAAGAAGTATATTTACAAAGGCAAAAACTATAACACAATAGCTGAGGTATCTGTAGAGATTGGTGTGTCAAGCAGTTATCTTGCAGCATTAGCCAGGAGGAGTGACTCTTTTGAGGATGCTTGCAGAAAGGCAGAAGACTATGTAAAAGGTTCAGTCCTGGAACATGATGGCCATACGTTTGAGTCCTATAGTGATGCTTCTCGTTTTTATGGCGTTGGGGACGCGTATATTGCCGCAAAGGTTCGAAGTGGGTGTACTTTTTCTGAGGCTTGTGAGGCGGCTAAAGTATCTGCTTCTACAATTAAGCTTCTGCGGTTAGGAAGTAATACTCAACGTGTTAGTCTGAAGGCATCTTTGAATGGGGATATAGCTAAGTGTAATGAGTGGCTGATAAGGGTTTTTGGTAAAAGTCCAACGACGTTTAATGGTGTAGAGTATGATAGTGTTGAGAGTGCTTGTACTGCATTAGGAAATGTTTCTTTAGGACAAGTTCGGGGTAGAATGCTTCATAGCCTTTTGTCATTTCAAGATGCAGTTTATGATTTATATTATGTTGTTGATGGAGTTATTTATAAAAACATTAAGGAATTAGCTGTTGGTTTACGAGTTGAAAGAAGTCTGATTAGTCAGGTTATGGAGGAATGCAGTACTAAGGATGAGTTCATAAGAATGATAGTAGATGTTTCAGGGACAGCATCTTCTTTTGGCAATACAGTTAGGATAACAAGAGCGTCAGACGCCGCTATGGTTATGGATTGTAGAAATGGTATGTATTTAGCCTTTTGTTCAGTATGTAATAGACCGTTATATTTGTCTGAGCAGGATGCTATTAGTTTTAGGCATTCGGATGAGTTTTGTAAAGAGCACGTGCAAGAGGTTTTGTATCGCAATTGTGTTCCTGTTGCAAATATTCGTGCTCGGTTAAATAAAACTGGTAACTTTGAAGATGTTTTGGATTACTATTCGAAGGAGTATATTAAAGGGCAGTTACGCACAATTTCTCAGAGCGTTGATGTGTCGGATGCAGTACTTATGTGCGATAGAAAGTATGTATTAGTCATGTGTAAAGTCTGTAATAAACGCGTGTTATTGAGGCCATATGAGGCTATCAATTTTAGACATTCGGACAAGTGTAAGGAATTTGAGTGGCTTGTTTGATTGTATAAGCTTTATAAGTGTAGAATTTGAGGGAGGTTAGTGATGTTGTCAGTATATGATGAGCTTCATCTGTTGCATTCTGATATATGCTCAAAGTTTGAGTGGAATGTGTAATATAAGAGTTGTGTTCTATGGAGATGGTAGGTTATGGCAAAAGAGACATACAAATACAATGGGGTAGTATATTCTGGCTTAGCCGCGTTAGCCCGTGGAACTAATCGTACCAAGTCAGTTTTAAGGCGACGGTTAGATAGTGGCTGGTCTGTTAAGGATGCCGTAGAGAAACCAGTCCAGAAACGAAGAACTGATCCATATGTCTATAAAAATGTTGAGTATAACGGTATAACTGCATTAGCAAGAGTCGTTGGTATGAATGCCGCAACATTGCTGACCAGAATTGACAAGATGGGGATGTCAGTTGAGGAAGCTGTGGAGACACCGGTAGAAGAGAAGATTAGTATAGATTATTGTGGAGTTCATTACGATACTCTTTCGGCGTTTGCTAAGGGTGTTGGCATGCCAAGAGGTCTTGTCGAATCACGGTACAGAAGTGGCTGGAGTATTGAGGACATTGTAAATAAGCCATATGGGTACAACAAGACACGTTGTATCAGCGTATGTGGTGTAGACTATAAGAATAAAAAGTCGGCCATAGAGGCTTATGGCATTTCTCCGGATATTGTTCGTAAGCGTAAAGAGCGTGGAATGTCGTTTGAGGAGGCTGTAACAACTCCTGTTTCTCGAAGAGTAGAGACATGGGAGTATGATGGTAGGAGCTTTGTTGGGCTTTCGAATGTTGCGAGGTATATAGGAGTTTCGTTTACATTCCTCAAGAGCCGGTTAGATGCTGGGATGTCATTTAATAAGGCATGTGAGGAAGCTGTAGCTTTTGTTAAGGCTGGAGGAAGGTGTAATGTTGATTACAGCGCCTATCCAGGCTGTAAGAAGCAGCAAGTTATCGATTTGAAAAAAATGCTCAATTTTGACATACCTCTGTGTAAGTCATGGTTAACTAAGGTTTTTCTCCAATCACCGACAAAGTTTCATGGCACCATCTATGATAGTGTTGATGATGCTTGTTCGAAGATTGGTTCATTGGATATTGATGCTGTTCGCGCAAGGATGCTTTATAAGCAGCTCGAGTTTCAGGAGGCTGTTCATGATAGGTACTTTGTGGTAGACAATATTCCTTTTCGTACTATTCCTGAGATGTGTAGCTATCTTGGTGTGTCTAGACTAATGCTACGAAAGTTATGTAAAGATTGTGCGTGTAAGGATGAAGTAGTCGCAATAGCTGTCCAGCATCGGGGTAGTTGCGTCGATAAGGCCATTACACATAGTTTGAGTATGAATTCAAAGGAAGTATCATCCGTAACTGACTTAAAGAATGGCATGTATTTAGTTTATTGTAAGAGCTGTAATCGTCCGATTATTTTGTCTGCTGATGGTGTTAGCAGGTTTAAGCATTCGGAAGATTTTTGTAATAGCCACACTTGCTTGGAGTTATATCAGCATGATGTTACAGCAAGTCAATTTCGCTTGGTATTATTGAGATACGGTTCTTTTGAAGAAGCTGTTCGTTCATATACAGAGGCTGGTGCGCATAGCATATTGATTAGAAATATGCATAGAAGCAGTGTAAAGACTGCAAGACTGGTATGTGGTGGTAAGTATATGTTAGTGCATTGTGCAGTATGTGATAAAAAGGTTTTATTAACACTAGATGAGGCGAAGGTGTTTGAGCATTCAGATAAGTGTCTGACATACAGGTGGGAGTAGCTTGTGAATGGTACGCGATCATCGGGGTAGTTCTATTAGAGGGAGGTAGTTTGATATGCTGGAGAAGAGAGTACAGATTCTACAAAAGCGTCAGAGCGAAACATACATGGAGATGTGCGCATGCCTGGAAGAACGCCTGGGAGTATTTATGCTTATATCAATAAGCGTGGTATGGTGAAAGAGGTCACTCATTCGCAGACTTGGAAGAAGAGGGCTGCATTGATACCACAGGCACCGCCAGCCGGGTATAAGTATGTGAAGTGCAGTGTATGTGGGCAGATATTTATATCTGATGAAAAGAGTTTGTCGATGTTTTCTCATGAAACGCATAGGTTTCCAGTACCAGATGGGTGGTTCGCTCCTGTAGAGCATACAAAAGTCATATAACTCGGGGTAGTTTTTGGTCAACCAGATAATATTTATTATTTGGTCGATACAGCTTGTAGCTTTTGTTTTTTCTTTGCAAAAATTTTATGGAAGGTATTTGTCGTGGAGGTGATATGATTTTAATCGTTATATTGCTTGTATAGGCTGGATTAGCTCAGTTGGAAGAGCGCGTGATTTGTAATCTCGAGGTCAAGGGTTCGATCCCCTTATCCAGCTCCATAAAATTAAGTTACGAAGGTGTGGCTATGTCTCTAACAATTTATTTTGATGGGGTATCTCAATTGCCTAATCTACCAGTGGAGAAGGATGTAGAGATTTTATTCATGACGTTTAAACTCAGTGGTTGTGATTATGATAGGCGTATTTTGAGTGCTATCGAGCAGAGTTCATATAAGGATGAGTTGTTTTTTGTGGATAGGTTCGGGAGTACTTTGCGTGTGGATTGCTTGAGCACCGGGTCAAAGACAGCGTTATCTTTGTATCATCGACGTGATGTAGTTGTAAGTGGTGTCGAACTTGGGATGAATGCGCTGACAGAAACTGTAAAATACTGTTCAGTAGGTTCTCTTTTGCTTCCTGCAAGAAATTATTATATTGAGTGTGAGCTAGAGGATGTTGCGATTGATGTTATGTGTGGCGGGAGGCATTTCGCGTCATTAGATGAGTTCTCTGACTATATGATGGAGGAGGCCCCAGGATGATTGAGTTAACTAAGTTTAGGCCAGTGATTAGAGTTAATCTTGAGCCTGGTGTTTATACATTTGTTAAGGATTCAGCAGATGGTAAGTCTTATCTTTGTCATTTGTTAAGAAAGTTAAGTACGGCTGATAATAGGGTCAATTCATACACCTACTCGGATAAGTCAGTTTTTTCATTAGCCCAGTTGTTTGAGAATAAGGCGTTGGAGTTGGTCATGCTAGATAGGTATGATATGTATCCAGGTGAAGGGGTAGCAGAGATTGCCGAGTTCTCTAAGGGCGGTATTGTCTTAATCGATAGTAAGAATTACGAGTTTCCTTTGCGAGTTACTACGTGTTTTCTCACTATGAGTGCTAATGAGATGGTGATAGTATGAAGACGTATTATTTATCGGAGGATAGTGATAATTCACCGTTTGTTAGGCTATTTAATGCAGTGTATGGTAGGGATGATGTTTTGATAGGTGTCGGAAGAAACGCAAAATTGTTTAATAAGGCAAAGTACCTATCAGCTGATGGTTCCAGGGTAGTGATTTATCTGGATATAGTTCCAGATAATGCACGTTTATATGATGTGTATGACCGTTTGAGAAAATTAAATATAGAGCTTAATCGCGACGTACATATTATACCTATTGCTTGTGCCGAGTTTGCTTTTATTTGTTCAGTTCAGAATCTGATTGGGCCTGTTTGGTCAAGTGAGGGGTTGGCTGAGATTCTAAGTAAGGACTTATTATATGCAGAGTCTTCTTTAGCTCGAAAGCACAGTAGTAAAAGGTCTAGTAGCTTTGAGAGGTTTTGTAAGTTGTTCTGTGAGTATGGACTTAACTTCGACTGTTGCTCAGTTCCCGATGGAGATTCGGCTAAGAGTGCGGATAAACCGTATTTTAGTGGTGATTGTAAGTGCTCTGGCTGTAGGACTAGATTGTCCCTACAGGAAAAGTCTGCATTGTTTGTGTCGCAGTATCCGATAATACCGTATCTTGATGGACTAACCACTGATGGTTTCTCTGGTGATGAGTTATTAAGGGTTGTGTGCGATGTTGTTGACGATTTTAATAATTGGGCGAGTTCAGTTAACGGACTTGTGTTAGGTAAAAGATTAAGTTGATGTTATAATCGGTATATGTGCGAAACATTTGCTTAGTTTTAATCATGGTGTAGTCCTTGTCCAAGTTTGTTTATTACTGGTGGTTCCTTTGCGTATTATTCTAATAAGGGGGCGTACTGGTTTCGACGGGGTAGATAAGGTCTGATAAGCATGGGGAGATTGCCACCAACCTCCTAAAACGGTGACGAAAAACAAATAAACGCCAATGATAACGTTTATTCCGAGGTGCCCGTAGCGGCTTAACCTCTCACCCATGAAAGCGGGAATTCTATCGAGCGGCACATAACCGGGCTTAGCCAGGTTGCCAGTCTCCGTAGCCTAAGTCGTGAGTAGTGGGGACATCTCATGTGAGGCCACCTTTTGGCTGACATCATCAGCCTGTGGCAAGGTTTCATCAGTTTTCTGACCATCCACATGAGTCGAATAAAAAGCTGATTTACAGTGTGAACCTTTGTTGTCGATAGCACTGTTGAGTGTCGTGTTACATGGCATAGTGACTTCAAGACACTGGTTCGGCAGGTAGTTCGGCGCCAGTTCGTTGTAATATACGGAGAAGTTTCCGATAGCCCGCCTATTGGCTAAGGAGGGGTAGTCGCCCAGGCCAGGACGTATAAGTAAGGACGCCTAACCATGTAGAAGTTCAGTCTAAGTTTATTTCGGACGCGGGTTCGACTCCCGCCGCCTCCACCAAGTTTTCTACAAAGTATCAAAATTATACGGGAGGACTATCAATGAGTTGCGAATTTGATAAGAAGGTACCTGTTACAGCGGAGACTATTGAACGACTCAGCGAGTTGCAGGAGCAATTGGTTAATGTGTTGGCCGAGATTGACAAAATCGCTCCTGTGCAGTTTCTGGATATTGACAGCGATTATGTGTGCAATTTCATTGGCCTGCACGTGAGCGAGGATGATGGTCGTGTGTACATCCAGATTTCTGGTGAGTACGACAATCTGCCTGCCCATACGGAGAATCCGTTGAGAAATGGGCGTGGCCGTGTTATTCCTCCACTCGATACTAAGACATCAAACAATCGTATTAGGTGAGCATATGAGGTAAAGTGTTCCAGCATTTCACCTCTGTTGTATACTAAGGAGGTGAATTGCAATGTCAGAAGATAAAATCGCTGTGCCGACTCAGCAGGAAGATCAAAAGCCGAGAGATATTGACGATATGATTTACGACGATGAGAGTGTCGTACACAGCGACCGTTGATGGGGGTAGCTAAATAGGTAGCGACTATTTGTCGGGAGTTCGAATCTCCTTATCTCCACAAGAGCCTTTTGGCTCTTTGGTGAGCTTGGTGTACTCACCATAGACTGTGTCATCGGTCTGGACAGCCGGTGTCTCAGTTCGTGCGCTGTGTGCGAGCACAGTAAATCCTCCAAATGTGGGCCGAGTTTTTCTCTCTCCTATCTTTTTCCTCGGCCCACATCATGGGAGTTTAGCTCAGCAGGTTAGAGCGCTTGCCTTACAAGCAAGAGGTCGACGGTTCGAGTCCGCCAACTCCCACCAATATGGGGTAGTTACTATGAGTATTAACCAATTAGCTGAATTTCTATTTCAGGTATCTGAAGTGTGTGGAGTTCATGCTACAATGCGCAGGTGTACTCATGTTCTGAGAAATAGACAAGATATAACCTCAGAAGCCCTTGTCCTAAAGAACTTGACTGATTTGCTATTGGAGTTGGATAAGACTCCAGTATACACGATTGACGGTGTCCAGAATAAGCAATGGTTGAGTAATCATGTACTGTTCAAGATGGATGACAAAATAGGTCATACATACGGTTTGATAGAGCACACTGTGAGTAGGGCATTGGACTTTTGCAGTTTCAACTCAGTACCGATAGCCCATGTTCACTATGATGCTTGTCGAATTGGTGGTAGAACAGGTTGCGTCTGCAAGAGTTATCTTCGGAAAGATGAGTATGAGCAGAATTTCTGGGACATCGCTGGCACGGAGAGTTTACAGACTTTGCCAGAGTCTAACCTGTATCACGACTTAGCCTTGTCATTCCTATGTGATTTACTGTTCTTCAACCAGGATAGACATCATGGAAATATCGTAGTATTGCGGGGTAGTTCAACCACTCGTTTGGCACCTGTGTTTGACATGGGCAATTCGTTATTGTTCGTGGATGAGCCAGATTACTCGAGTTTCATACCTGATCCATATGGCACACAACAGCTTAAATGGGCCCTGGGTATTTTAGGTCATTGCCCAGTATTCAGATTTACCGAATTTTACAATAGTTATGAGCATAATGTACCAGCGTATTCCAGAAGATTAGTAGATGACTATTTGGAACGTATTCTTCTGTGTTCGGAAGCTGAGTATATCAAGGAGTTTTGGGAGGTGTCATAACTTGCTGGACTTTGAGGTGTACTGGAAAGATGAGTACGTTGGTAGGTTTGAAAATGGAGTATGTGTCGAGCAAGTTTACCATAACCCGAAGCTCGATGTTGTCATGGGGTACCCCGCTGAGAAATTCTTAGCAAGACGTGTTTTTCCAGAAGTCCGCTGGAATGATGAGATGCGTAGTTTCTACGGTTTGGAGGACTGGAGCCCTCTTGAGATATGCAAGCTGACGCATGGGTATATGTTAGCTGATTTTATGTGGCTCGAGTTTCCGGGAGACCCTGACGACTTGGACTGGGCACTTGTTCAGTTGCAGCGTTTTTAAGTATATGGGAGTTTGTGTGGTTCATGTCCACCAATTCCCACCAGGGTGTCGTTTGGGTGCGTGACATCCACTCGTGACGGTCGCCATGTTCCGTTACACCTTTCTTTCTTCTTGATGGGCTGTTTCTCATGCGGCCCATCACTTATGGGAGATTAGCTTAGTAGGTGGAGCATCGTCTATTAAAGACGAAAGGCACTGGTTCGATTCCAGTATCTCCCACCGTCGATAAAGGAGGGGTAGTTATGGAGATAGCCAAACTGGTTGGCGAGTAAGAAGTTCAAATCTTCGTATCTCCGCCATAGCCGGGGTAGACGTACCATCGGCCAGAACCTGGGCTTTAGCGAGCGTGCTCAGTGTTCTACACAAGTTCACCTGTTTTGGAATTTTCAGGTGAATGTCTACTTTCAAGGGGCTGGTTGGGTTCTATTCTTTCCGTCCTGACCAGCCCCTATAATTTGAGAATGAGGTAGAGTTTGCCTATACCTTGTATAAAAGCGCAAAATTATGTCCAGTTTTTGGAGGTCAAATTTATGTCTAAGTATAAGGTTTGCAGCGTTTCCCTTTCTCTTGACAGTAATTCCGACTATGTCAAGGATATTCGTGCTCTGTGGCACGATACGTGCAATGGCACAATCGAGTTGGGGACAGACGACCAGACGAGAGTATACGGCATCATGGAGTATGACTATGATAACAAGCCGAAGGTTTATTCACTCCAGGTGCTTGTCCCTGACGACATTGATGTTATTACCAACGGCCAGTATACGAAGGTTTGCGCCATTTCCACCGTTTCTTCTGAGGATGCCGCTGATAAGGCATGGGAGCTTGTCAGTGCTGTGCAGAACAGGGACTATTTCGGCGACATTGAACACTTCATCGAGGAAGACGGAACCTATACCTGCGAGGTATTCGTCTCCGTTGATGGAGATATCGAAGAGGTGTAACCATATGAAAAGAGGTGGTAGAAGTATGGGACTCACGTTTGCGATGGCCATTACTGGCATCATTGGGGTAGCTTTTCTGATAGTCACATTCTTCGCTTTCAGTTCTTATATGCACAATCAGAAAGTTTGCACTGGTCGTGTATATGGGACTGTAGTAGATTTAGTTGAGCATACCTACACCTCAACTTCAAATGGTCATCGCAGGACAGGCTATACATACGCACCAGTTGTCCAGTATATGGCAAATGGACGTGAATATACAGTCGAATCTCGTACTTCTTCCAATCCTCCTGCATATGCTGTCGGTGACATGGTAGAAGTTCATTACAATCCTGACAATCCCGAGGAATCCTTCTTCGATAAGGACTCGCTCGTAGTAGTCCTTGGGGTAGTTTTCGGAGCCGTAGGCGTAGCTATGTGTGTTATCTCAGTAGCTATCTTTGTTCTCAGTAAGATGAATATTATCTAATCAGTTTGGTAGATTGGCCCCTTAGCGTAACGGTTATCGCAGCCGGCTCATAACCGGAAGATTGCGGGTTCGAATCCCCCAGGGGCCACCACCAGTTTACCACTACTGATATAAAAGGTGGATGGAACGCACGTTATCACTTCCGTTTTCGCTGACATTCTGGGTAGTTCGGAAATCGACTTTCTCGGTTTGTTTAGTTTGGTGAGTGCGTTCATAGGGTGTCTGCATAAAGATGAATACGGCATCGCATTCGCAGTTCGGTCAATTTGTCGACTGCGTTGGCTGGTGGGTGTTAAGTAGTGACGCCCGACAATACCATCAGCCATGTCTTATTGGTAACAGATGACTGTCTGTTTCCATAAGGTTGCTTCAGCCTGTAGGTGATTACTGAATTGTGGTAACCGGTGATTACCTCGAATGGAGACTTGGTTGCGGTTTTATCTGAGACCACACTCACCGCAAGAACGGGTCAAGTTGATCCCAGGCTACTGTGCGATATAGCAAAAGCTGGGTAGCTCTACATAAACATATAATCCCTTGCAGTTAAGTATTGACATTTTTGATATTTTGTGGTATAATATATTAAAGTATGGATATACTTAATCGGGGGTACGTAGTATGTATAAGAACATCTCTGACTCTGAGCTTCTCTCTTGTGTTGAGAAGAGTTTGGCCTTTGAATATGGCGACTATCAAGAATACCAGAGCGAGTTGTCCCACAGACTGAAAACCTACGGCGATGATTTTGTTAAGCTGTACGGTTCAGATGATGCCTATTCCTTCGCAATGTCTCTTGGTGAGCACTGTGCCTTGTACCTTCATACTCTCATCAAATATTTGTGCCAGAAGTCCGGGGTAGTTTTTGAGGAGTTACCAATCAGTAAGTACTCCCCTTCTGAGATGTCTTTTCTTCTTATAACAGAAGGAATGAGCATCGTGTATGAATCGTCTGAGGATTTGCAATTTGTACGAGATTCCATTGGTTGTGCCTTAGACGAGTTTCTTTCTGTAGGTTTGGTTGCCTTGGACGAGACTATATATGGTGCTGTCTGAGGTGTTGTGTTATGGCACATTCAACTAATGTGAAGTGGCTAACAGGAGCGACTATTCAGTTTTATCTGGACAAGTTTGCTGAAGAGTTCTATAGACGGTAACAAGGTCAAGTCCAATTGTCAATCAACATCTTTGGCGGGTCTGCTCTTTTGCTGAAGCATCCAGAGTTCAGAGCTGGTACAGTTGATATTGATTCTTTTCTGCGGGCTGTGCCTGATATTCCTTTGAAACCATTCATTGAGGAGTTTGCCAGGGCATATAATGTGCCCTATGACTGGATGAATGAGGATTTATGTAAGAGCTCGTCATTCAGTATCAGATTGTTACAAAGGACGGTTGTGTATAAGGTTCTTTATAACTGCGTTGAGTTGCGTATTGTTCCTGATGCTGACCAGTTGTGTATGAAGGCTGTTGCAGGTAGGGATAAGGACATAAAAGACCTTCGTAATTTGGCTAAGTCCTTACGAGCTGTTGGTTTCTCGTATTCAGACTTTGTAACGACTATGCAGCTGGTATATGGGCCTAATGCAATGACATTGGTAAAGAAGAGTTCCATGAGCGTGTTGAAACGCCATTTAATATGAGAGAATTGGGGTAGTTACCCGATTTTCTCCATCCGCCACCCTATTGTTACACATCAGACATAGGGTACTGTGAAGACGTTGTGTGGTAATTGTCGAGTGGGCAGACACATTGAATGTGTCTGTGAATGCCGAGTGACTTTTATCCAGTAGTGTCAGTAGCTGTAGTATGGTTAATGGTGTCGTTGCCGGATAGTCGGGATGGGTAATTCTAAACTGGCAGACGAGGGTACGTTAAACTCTCAATCTATACTGGCGCACCAGATCGTGAACGTGAGCCCGAGCAACTGTGGTAGATATGCGCAGCTACTAAGTTGCAAGTCGCATCGGTGCGCCGCCGTCTACTTGGCCACAGTGGACGGCATACTTATAAACTTGAGGTGTTTACGAATGAAGGTACTTGTTGCGTTGGTGAATCCCGCTTTGAAGGCGTATGACATTGATACAGTAGTTGTCGACCTGCCGGATGATTTTGACTTTGTTGCGGATTCTGCACACGATATGTATGAAGGCCATTTCAAGAAGCTCTTAGAGGCTGCATATAATCAGTCTGGTGGTGGATTCTGCCAGGGTTTCGCCATGTTGAAGCCAGAGTACAGGTGGTCTACCAGAGTTATTGCAATAAGTCGGCTGGGTTAACTTTGAGCCGTCACAGTCGATTGACTGTGATGGCTTTTTGTTATATAAAATGGATAAAGCAGTTTATGATATTCTTAGCCACTATAGTGACTGAGAATGCTATCATGTATGGTAGCAGTATCGGAAACTTCGTAAGTATATTGAGTTGTTATTAAGTTTAGGTATATTCTGTAACGATTTGTGGTAAACTATATTTGAAGCGAGGTGTTACGAAGCTGTGGATGATACGATATACAGGGTGCTGAGCCCATATAAGGATAGAGTGATACTGTGTCTTGAGACTGCCGCTGATTATATGATGCTATCAAATGGGGTAGTTTATCAGGATAGATTCCGAGTTTTTGCCACTGCACCGATACATGATTCTGATATTACTGTTTTTTTGTTATCTGAGGAAGAGTTTGCAAATAAGCAAACGATTGAGTATGCCGGGATGGTGTGTACTTCTCCTGTACAGACGATATTGGATTTATTATCGTATTATGATATAGTGGATGACCAGACGATTTACGAATCTTTAGCCAACTATTATTATAGACATGGTGAGCTGTTTGATGGGATTATTCCACTAATGCGTGAAGAGCAGTTGCGAGTGTTTGAGAAGTACAAGCAAGATGCAATAGATTACTACACGGAGGCATGAGAATGGATAGATTGCTCCTTATGGTTCGTTTTATAGAGGAGTTATCAAAGCTGAATGTCCCAGTTGTCTTTAAGGGCGCGATAGTATTAAAGACCGCACTAACTGGGATTAATCTTACGACAACTCGTGAGACAAGAGATGTAGATGGTGACTGGGTGGGTGGTACACCTACAGTGAGTTCTATGTGTTCTGTATTAAATGTTGCGGCGAATGCTGTAAAGCCTGGAATGTATGTAGTGGTCGATAGAGAGTATGATGTGAATAAATCAGCTGGGTTCAGTGTCTATAATAATGATAAATCTTTCTTATTCGAAGTAGATTTAAGTGTAAGGAGTAATCCATTCAGTTGTGCATACCTATCTTTTAATGGTGTAAGTTTTGTGGGGGCTGCGCTACAGAAGATGTTTTCGGACAAGCTTCATGCTGTATCTGGTCGAGTTGTACTAAGAAGAATTAAAGATGTATATGACCTGTTTCTTCTATCTGCGCTGGTAGGTTATAGATTGTCAGATGTGTACAATATTTTGAATGTATGTGGTAGGCGGTTAGGAGATTTTTCTGTATTTCTAAGTCGCTATACAGATCTAGCTCATGCGTACAACAAGTTTCATGGTATAGACAATAAACCTGAGTTTGATATTATATACAACAGAGTAAAATTGTTTATAGGCCCATTCATATCCAGGCAAACTGTAGATGCTGTATGGACTGGGTGTAATTGGGCGCAACAAGAAGGGAGTTACTTATGAAAAAGAGTTTAATCGTATGTATTGTAGCCATGTGCCTTATGCTATCAGCTTGTTCTGAGGAGTTGACTGGTGGTATAAATACTGGTAGAGTTCCGCAGTCCGGGGGTAGTTCCTCTGAGAGTGTAGAACCGTCAAATGATACCTCGGAAGACCAAGAAGATCGCACAACATATAAGCCGAGAGCTCCAGAGTATGATGATGGAGGTTTCCACGAGAATTTGTCTGACGATGGGGCCTATATGTCAGGAAGTGCGATAGACGTTAATGGCTTGAGAGTTGCATTTCTCGACTATGAGCTAGATTGGTCTGACTATGATGACTGGGATACTCCAGAGCTCGGATACAAGTACGTGAGAGCTTTCTTCAGATTTACAAATAACTCTGATGAGAGTGTTTACTGTGGTAGTTACGATTTTGATTGCTATGCTGATAGCGTTCTCTGTAAGAGTGAATATATGGGTAGCGCAAATACTCTTGAATCGCTGCATGAGTTGCCTTCTGGCCGTGTACTTGAGGGCTGGGTATACTTTATAGTTCCTGAAAGCGCACAATCAGTCGATTTGGAGTATACTTATGAAGTTGGTGATAGCGAAGGAAAACTCGTATTTACCATGACTTAAGGGGTAGTTATATGTTTGTTGGAGGGTTATAAATGATGTACAGTGTAAATGTTGTGTGTGATTCTTTGGAGAAGACGGCGGACTTTGTCATTTGGACCTGTGGCTTCCTCAGTCGTGTGACCAATTTGAGACATGTACATTTTTCGTTCATCTGTGTTGGTAGTGCCGAGGATTTCCAAAAGTGCCAACTCGATAAGGGGGTAGTTGATACACTTGTTAGCGCCGCATACCCTGAGTGTGGTGTACCGAGTTTTGATGTATTCCTGTTGACTGGTTATAAGGATACAGCCAGATGCACTGACATGGTTAAGAGCACTATGAAAATTAAGGAAGCAGATAAGTACTTTATCTTTGTCGACCTGTCAAAATCAGTAGCGAAGATGGTGAATTTGAGCTCTGCTCTGGTAGATGACCTAAAATCAGCTGGCATTCAGCCATATGGTTGTCTTACATATTACTTGAGTGATGAGCTTGCTAGCATGTGTGCGAGCGCGAGTTTCGATGATGGGCTTTGTTGTGGCTGTTTCAATAAGTTCTTTTGTATTGGGAAGCCGTATAAGGAGGTGTAGTTATGCGTAAGACAGCATATCCTGCGCGTGCGGACGCCAGATCGTGTAAAGTACCTAATTTGCGTGTGTTTAATCTGACATTGAATAATGTTTTGAAGACTGTACATATACGTGATAGGAAGGAGCTCTTTACTGTCGAGTATCATGGACACAAGTTTAACGCTCTGCCATTCCTAATAAATGGTGCAAACTACTTTGATAATGTATGCTATTCATGGCTCGTATCCTTCATAGCTAATAAACTTCCACCCATGCGCAATGTCAAAGTAGCTGATATCTATAGGGATGAACTGATAGATGAAGATGTAATGCATAGCCTATTGCCCGGTGAGGATGGCAAGCGTGAGCTGTATGCGCTTCTCTACACAAAAGACCCGGAACTGTTTGTGAAGTTGATGTACAGATGCGCAGTCCGTGTGCTAAATACAGTAGTCATCGACATGGAGAGTAAGCATATTCCTTATAAGGCGACTGGGTTATGTAATACGCAGGCTTTCTGTTTTTATCTGTCCATTTATTGGCTGATAAACCTTGACCCAGAAATGAGAAAGCAGATTGAGCCTGATATTAAGCGGTCTAAGTTTCTTGAAACACTCGATGGTACTTGCCCAGAAGACAGTATTCATTTCAGATACATAAATGGCGAGCTGACACCCAAGCAACTTAGGTATGAGTACAGCGAAAGGACATTTGAAGATGGTTCAACGGTAGCAAATCGTGAAGTGTATTCCAATCTAACTCGGGGTAGATATGACGGAAGTCCATTAGATGAGGACGCCATCGGGATTTGCAACTGGGTATTTGATGGGGGTAGTTTATCCAGCGAGGAAATCTATCTGAATAGGTTCATTGCTGACGCATATGTATTTCATGGCAAGTATGAGGCCATGGGCAAGGAGATAGACCTCGAGAAGTCAAAGTCCGAAAAGCTTGAATCTGATAATTATAGGCTGAAACAGAGATACAACAAGATGCAGGCTGAGGTGCAGGCACTGAGATGTGAAAAGAGTGAGTTTAAGGCCCAGATTTCTAAGTTGAGCTCTGAAATTGCAAGTCATAAAACGGATGACGAACTCCGCAAGCGCATAAACCAGTTGGAGGAAAATTTGCAGCAACAGACGTCTGAGGCGAATGAACTTTTCGATGAGAGACTCGAACTACGGCAGGAGTTATCACGTCGTGCCAAGGAGATAAAGCGTTTACAGGCGAGGCTTGCCGAACTTGGTGACTCAGGCGCTACTGAAGGTAGCGATCTGAATGACGGGGTAGTCGAAGCAGATACTGTTTCTCTTGATGTTATGATTGAAGCTTTAAAGGATAAGCGCATCGTTGTGATAGGCGGCGACAGAAGTAAGTCACTCACAAAGACATTTGAGAATTGGGGCTTCACTCATTTTATTAACCAAACTGGTAGTGTCCGGACGGTAGATTGCGATTTCATCGTTATTTGCACTATTTTGTGTAGTCATAAGGATGTGCGTCAAGCCGAACGTTGGGTAAAAGGCCAAGATACGGAGCTTCTGTATGTACCTGCTGTGAACGCTGAGATGATGTTGAAGGCATTATGGGATGCTATGGGGTAGTGATTAAGACCATTTCTAACATTTCTCAGTTCTTTTTCTGGAAGCTAATCCGTACATAATTTTGTTAATCAACGGTTGAAATATGCCTTGGTTAAATATTACATTTTCAAGGAGGAAATATCAATGGGGATTTTGTCTCGGTTTGCCGACATCATGAGTGCTAACATCAATGCTCTGCTGGACAAGTGTGAAGACCCCGCCAAGATGGTCGACCAGACCCTACGGAACCTGAACGAGAACCTTGCCGACGTTAAGAAGGAGACCGCTGGGGTGATGGCTGAGGAAAAACGTGCCAAGCGGGCATATGATGAGGCCAAGGCTGAGGTCGATAAGTGGGACAGCTATGCCCGTAAGGCTCTGACCGCTGGCAATGAGGGTGACGCTCGTGAGTTCCTGGCCAAAAAGGCTCAGTCTGAATCTCGTATGGCGGATGCCGAGAAGGTCTGGAAGATTGCCAAGGCCAATGCTGACAAGATGAGGGAGATGCACGACAAGCTCGTGGCCGACATCGGCATTCTCGAGGGCAAGCGTGAGACCATCAAGGCCAAGGCGGCTGTTGCCCGCACTCAGGAGACCATCAACAAGGCCACCTCTGGTGCGGATACGTCTGGTTCTCTGCGCAAGTTTGACGAGCTCGAGGCCCGTGTGGATAAGCGTCTGGATGCGGCTATGGCTGAGGCTGAGTTGTCCGCTCCGCCCACTGACAGTGCTTCCGATCTGGCCGCCAAGTATGATGGAGCCGGAAGTGCTGGGGTAGATGACGCCCTTGCACGTATGAAGGCCGAGATGGGCCTGAACGATAACTAAGCTCGCTGAAGTATGACTGAAGGAGCGGGGATTTATTCCCCGCTCTTTTTGTGTGCGATAGTTGTCTCTGAAAAGTATGAAATTTTGTGGAGTTTTCGTGATTACTTTTATGTGATTTATGAGCTGATTGTAAGATAAGAAATGCTGAAGTTCTTGGAGGCGATTTTATGCTTTATGTCAGTAGCTTCGACCGACGGAGGAATATGTATGGTGTCACAGACACGGATGATGGGGCTGTAGATTACTATACTAAGGCCGCACTTGTTCAGATTTCAAAGACCCTTGCAAAGTCTGGTATCAAGATTGACGGGGTAGCTGGAAGTCAGGTGAGCGTAGTTTCTCTGACAAGCCAAGTCATGGGGGTAGGATTTGCAAAGGCGGAGAAGCAGGTTGAGGCTTTGATAGCTGGCTGGTCTGAGGAGACCTGCATGGAGATAGCCAGAGGAGCTTCATTCGTCAAAAAGATTAAGGGGCAACCTATTGATGAAATGCGCAGAATTACTAAGTCGTATATCTATCCTGACAGTATTCGTAGCGCAGTACAAAACGCTGCCCAGTATACGAACCAGTTCCGTGAGGTGGATGTTAAAGACAGGGGCCTTGTTATGCAGGCCCTGATGTCTAATGTTTGCCTTGTATTACAGCATAAGACAAATGGAGTTCTTACATCTTTCGTTTGTACAGCCAGTGTTGGGGTAGTTGATTCCATCTATGGTAAAGGCTTCTTTGATGGCGTGTATCTTACGAAACAGCTCTATGGATATACATATAACGCAAATAAGTTGAAGCCACGCACAAACAGGCCCTCGCAAAAGAACCTAGACCTTGTGAATGTATTCTCATGCAGCCTTCGTTTCCGTAATGACGGTAAGTATCATGATAAGGGGAACATGGTATTGAGCAGTCCATTCTACACAGTGAATCTCGGTAGGTTGTTCAGCCTGTACATTCTCGATAATCCAGCAAGGCTCGGAGATACGATTACTGCCGAGTTCCAGCGCAGTCAGCATACAGGTGTGTATGATTTCGACTTCGATATGTTCAGGTCTGTGATGATGGATGTCTCAGGCGGCGCAAATACGTTCAATGCAACGGCTATGCAGAGGTACATGAGTAATGTTACACTCGGAGCTGGCGTTACAATGGATGACATCGCTGACAGATATGACAGAGACTTCAAGTATATGAAGAAGCTTCGTTCAAATGGGTGTTCTTTTGTAAGGGAGGACTGAGTATGCTGTATATTAGTCGATGCTTGCGTGGAAATCCGGCAAAGTACGGGGTAGTTGATACGGACGATTGTACGGAGACTGTAATAACAGCTTCGGAGCTTGGCCGTATGGTACAAGATTACAACCTTGACATCAAAGGTGTTCGTTGTGAGACCAGACGTGTTAACGTAAACGGTAGACGTGTTCCCTACACACGGGTTGTCGAGGTCAAGCCATATCGTGGCAAGGAGCGTTTGAGGGAAGATAGAATTGTGAAGTAACTCTTTAGGAGTGTATACCTATGAGTATAGTTGTCGCCATCGGTTTGCTGACGTTGTTCTTGATTATCATAAGTAGGAAAGAAGCCTTTCTATTAAAGTCATTCACTGGGGTAGTTATACTTGCTTTGTTGATAGTGACTTTCCTTTCCGTAAATAGGAAGGATGATATATTCCTACAGATACCAGGCACAAGAATAGAGAACTCTGCCGTATTTGAGGTATCGAATTCTGGTTCCATGTATCTCGATTCAAGCCAGTCCGTGTATATAGACAATAAGTTCTTTATGTCTGATGACGGATTTGATGACCTGTCTGACTGGCTGGAGGAAACTCAAAAGGCAGTTCATCTTTACATTGTAGACGGCTCTAAAACTCTGTATCATAGGAACCTTGGTCTGTACGAAGATGGTATGGAGGCTTCAGTCCGTAGTATCTACAGATCGTGGAAAAACGATGGGGTAGTTCCTGCTGATGCCATTAGATATTGGTTTCTAATCTTTTACTTGGAGGTCTAGTTTATGCGTATTGGCGCAGTAGTTATTGGTCTGTTTTCCATGTTGCTCGGATGTGTGGAGCTTGATGTTCCTTTGTATGACCAGACAGTCGATTATAAAACAGCTTGTGAAAGCGTAGCGACAGTTGCTACACTCAATTATTTAGGTTATGATGTCACAATCGACGAGTTTCTTGATAAGTATTTAGATACTGTCGGTATGTGGGATAATGAGGTATTTAATCGAGACGACAATGTTTTCGACCATTACTTTGTTGGTGACCCACGCACATCTCAGGGTTTGTTGTGCAATCCACCTGTTATTGTAGAAGCAGTTGGTGAATACTTTGACTCGGTAGGAGAGAAAGAGTTAAGAGCTCTGGATACATCTGGGGTAGGTTTTCGAGTTCTTATTGATGAGGTCGCAAAAGGAAACCCAGTAGTCTTGTGGATTACGCATGGATGTGAAAATACAGAAGCTCGTGACTGGTATGGTAGTTCATTCTTTGCGAGAAGTCACACAGTTGTGTTATCTGGGTATGACCTGGATAAAGGTGTTGTCTATATAACAGACAGTGTGGACGGTTATGTTGAGATTCCTTATTCGCAGGCTAAGGATAACTATGAATTTGCTGGTATGCGAAGCGTTGTGATAAAATGAGATGTTTGTTAAATAGTACAGACACATAATACTTTTTCGTAGTCATGTGCTATCCTGAGTTGCTTTTGGAGTTTGCGTATAAAAGTTGGTTAAAATTTATGTCTTGTGAGGTGTTTAGCTTGCATAAATTACAAGGTGGCCTTATGGTGATATCCCGCTGGATGGAAGACGATACCTTGAAAGGCTTCTTAGTTGCGGATACGCAGTATCAGATTACTTTGGTGCCTTTGGAAGTCATCCGTCAGCGTGGTTTTTTACTGCCGTACCACAATGCGCAGTACGATTCTCAGTACCAGACATTAGTTGGTACTCATGGCGCGAGCCTTACAGACTACCCAACAATCAATAGCGAGTACGTTCTCAAGAAGGGTAACGGCATCATCGTTATGACGACTGTGCTTGAATCTGGTACTGGCAAGCCTATTGGGGTAGTTGCCTTCAATGGCATGGGTACTCGATTCAATTTGTCTTACAAGAAGCTGATTGAGCTGTCTAAGCGTTACGCCTGTTGCAACTTCGACATCGTAGTCGACCCGAAGTATGGGCAGATTGCTGTGAGAAAGGATGGAACCTATTTTGATACCGTTGAAATTGAGGTTCCGAAGGCCAAGAAGAAACAGACAGACACCTGTGTGACGATGGAAGACCGTTCTTGCATCCCTGTTGTTGGCCCATACAACATCGATGATGTGAAGACAAGCGAGTTTAATAAGCCAGCACAGACAAAGCTTATTGAGACTATGCTGAATATGTCGAAGTTGACTCCATATTATTACACAGTTCTTCAGGCGATTCGTCGTTTGCCTGCTCCCATCGGGACTATGGGCGTGACAGAGAATGTACTCTATTACGATATGAAATTCGTAAGTAGCCTTAGTGTCCCTGAGCTTACTTTCGTTTTGATTCATGAGATTATGCACCTCGCCATGCAGCATCCGAGCCGTTTTGGTACACGTGTGAATCATGATATTTGGAATATTGCTTGTGACCTGTACATCAACAGTATCATTTGCAACGATTTCAAGTGCCAGTTCGGAAAAGGTGAGGTTTCGTTCAAGAATAATGGCTCTATTAAGACGCCTGACTTCGGTGTCTATATAGAGACCATCGGCGAGAAGATCGACCTTTCGATTGATACTCCTGAAACCATCTACGACAAGCTGATGAGGGAGAACAATAACGGATTTCCATCTGGTGGTGGCGGTGGAAATAGGAAGAACAGTCAGCAAGGTCAGTCTCAAATGCAGAAGGATGCAGAGAATCAGATTGCAGAGGGTATTAAGCAGGTTCTTGAAGGTTCTCAGCGCGCCCAGCAAGCCTGTAATAATGCTAACGGCAGTCAGCAGGCCGGGCAGAGTATCAAGAAGGCTATGGACGATGTGTCTGACGCCGCTAAGGGTATGCAGTCCAAGGACAAGAATACGAAAGACCAGGCACAGGATAAGGCTCAGCAGGCGGTACAGGATGCCCAGAATGGCATTAGTGCTATGGATAAAGCTATGTATGGGATGCCAAATCAGCAGAGTTCTGGCGATATGTCTCCGCAAGAGCAGATGCAGCGTGGTCTGAACCAAATTCAGCAAGGTCTTTCAGCGTTGTCTGCTTCTAATCAGTCCGGCCAGGGCCAGCCGGGAGATGGTTCCTCAAGTCAGAGCAAATCTGGTAGCGGCCAGCCGAGTGGGGGTAGCAATCAGAAGGGTCAGCAGAAAGGCCAGGGTTCTGGTGCTCCGCAGGAGAGTAGTCTTGTCGAGGACAGTTTCGACGGCTCTGGCGGCTACGAATCTATACAGCAGGTTAATGTCGTTTACAACGGCAAGAAGCTGACTGGAACTATCATGCGTGACGTTATGTCGAATAACGGCTCCAAAAAGGATGAAGACGTTCAACAGAAATTAGAGCAGTCCAGAAAGGCCCTTCAAGGTATCAAGACTAAGCTCGACTTGGAAGCCGAAGAGCGTGGAGAAGCCTTGGAGAAGAATGCTGGTGAAGGCGCAGGTCTTACAAAGAGATACATCGAGGTAGGATTATCTGCTGGGGTAGATTGGCGTGTCCTGTTCCGCAACATCTGTAAGGATAAGCCGAAGAAGACCTTCACTTTGGCACAGCCAAATCAGGACTTCATGAATATGGGAATGACTATCGCAGACAGACGTAGGATTGGCAAGCCTGAGCGAGTGTCCCATGTGAAGTTTGCCGTTGACGTGTCAGGCTCTGTTACGCAGAAGGAGCTGATGGTAGTTCTGTCAGAAATCGGCAACATCTTCAACCACTTCAAACTTGATGGCGAGTTGATTTACTGGTCTACCATGATTGGTGATGCTGGTATGTTCAGTTCCCTCAAGGATATGTTGAAGGTGCAGCCAGAATCTACTGGCGGTACTGATGCACGTTGTGTATTCGATTATCTGTCTGGCAAGACAAAGGTTCATGGGGTAGCTGAGAAAGACCGCATTCGTGATATGAAGGCTGTATTTATTATCACAGATGGTTGCTTCTCAATGAATTTTACAGACTATGCCAATATGTTTGGTAAGCGGGTAGTTTGGCTTATCACTGGCACACGTGGCAATACTATTACGTTCAATCCTCCATTTGGTCGTGTTCTCGGGATTGAGCTCGACAACGATTAAGTAAGAAAGGGGTTTTAAGTTATGGCTATGAATGACAATGTGGAGGGCCTGAACCTCCCGAAGTGCCACTTGAGCGACTTCTTTGAGGCGGTAGAAGACCGTCTGTACCTTCTGACAAAGTACAGCGATGACGAGTACAACCAGTTCGGCCTGACACTGGACGATATTCGCAAGCCTATGCTGGTTGTTGGCAAGCCGGGTATCGGCAAGACCTGCGGCATTATCTCCAGTATCCGTGAGCTGAACAAGTCACTGCCGAAAGAGCGTCAGCTCGGCTTCAAGAAGATTCTTCTTGGCCAGACAGTTGTGGGTAGTTTGTCCGGCATCCCGGTCGCACGTCCTGATGGCTCCGTGGTACGGATTCAGATCCCTGACCTGCCTGACGAACAGCGTGACGGCAAGTATGGGGTACTTTTTCTCGACGAGATTACAACCGCTGACGAGATGCAGATTCAGCCTGCATTGGGCCTGTGCGATGATTCCAGAAGCCTTGGCGAGTATACCTTGCCTGAGCACTGGATTGTAGTTGCGGCTGGTAACGGCCCTGATTGCACCAACTTTGTTAGGTTGGACGATATGACAATCACCCGTTTTACAGGGTATGATGTGAGCTACAGCTTCAAAGACGACTTCTATACTTACGCCCACGCCACTGGTATCAATGAGGACATTCTGGCCTTCCTGAGCTTCTCTCCTGACACTTGTGTTCGTGTTGAGAGCAGCGATATGGACAACGCTGGCAAGATGTTCCCCTGTCCTCGAACCTGGGAGCGCCTGAGCATCGAGTTGAAGCTTCGTCAGGCCAGAGGCAAGAGTGTGTCATTTGATCAGATTGGTAACTTCGCAGGGCGTATCGTTGGCCTGAAAGCTGGCCGCGAGTTCGGAGCGTTCATGCAGTTCCGTAAGAACCTGGCTTACGACCCGGAGAAGATTTTGGAGGGTACTGAGAAAGACCCAGAGGTAGGTATGGCGAAGGAGACCTACCATATCATTCTCGAATCCTTGTTCAAGATTGTCAAGGAGGAGATGTACAGCTACGGTGTGCATTTCAACGCCACTGACAAGGAGATGGAAATGATTCCTCTGGAGATGTATGCACGTGTTGGCAATATGCTGACGTGGATTCTCAGATTCCATGAGCTGGAGAACAAGATTAACGCCATCATCACTATTCGGGACAAGATTCGTCCGATTATGCTCGTTATGTTTGACGATGACTTCTGTGACAACTATTGTCCTGAGCTGAACAAGTTCTTCACAGAGAACGCGGCTCTGCTTCAGACCAATATGGATGACCTGAACAATCTGAGGTTCTAAGGGGGGTATAGCTATGTCGTTTCTCGCTGTTATTGGGGTGGATAATAACTCCGGTTTGCTTCATACCGTCATTGTTGACGACAAGACCTTCTCCGTCGTTGGAGATTACGGCTTTGTGAGCGAAGATGCTATTTCTTCCAGGTTGCGCATGGGCGGCGACCTCATCCCGCTGAACTTCAATATTGACCGAAGTGGGAAGTTATTGCAGGACTGCGGCAGTTTCGGTCGTTTTTCCAAGAGAGGCAGTGCCATTGTGATTGCCGAGATTAAGTCCCGTGGTGGCAGAACCTTGGGGTATCGTCTGCTGAGTTGTGCAACAAAGCTCTGTGCAAACCTGAAGCTAGAGGAGATTCTCCAGCGTGAACAGTCCATGCCGAAAGGCGAGCATTTCCTGCAGAACGGCATAATTCGTAACGGAACGGTGAACTGCTACCCGATGCGTCCGTTTCCTGTGATGACTGTGGAGATGGGATCGCGTAAGCCAGCCGCAAAGCCACAGGAGCCTGTGCAGAAAGCTCATAAGCAGTCGAAGCCTGTGGAGAAGAAGTCTCCGAAGGAGAAACTGCCGTTTACCAAAGAACAGATGGAGGAGATTAAGAAGTGCAAGGAGCGTGGCGGTGACGTGTCAGTCATCTACGACCCGGAGCTTAGTCCTTCACAGATGCGAATCTTATGGATTGCGAAGTCCAAGGGTTGCTGTGCAGAAGCCTTTGCCAATCCGCAGTTGTCAACGGATGCCATGAAGTTCTATGCAGACCGCCTGTACGACCAACAGACAGTGGCAGATTGCAGTGAGCTGCTTGCTCACCCGGAGCTTGGGGTAGATGAGCTGAGCGAGCTGTATGCCTGTGTCTGTCAGGGCATTCCGTATTCGGATATGATTGGTATGTCAGCCATTGACATTGATGTGAAGCGCACGATGGCCTCTCAGGAGTATTGGGGTATCCCAGATGCTTTTGACAAGAAGGCCAGTGATCCGTTGGTTGACGAGCGTGCGTTGCATGCCGCGAGGAGAGTTCGTGGCGTATGAAAGATGAGCCTGTACTTTCCAGGCTCAAAATACAAGGGGTAGTTGGGGCCAAGGTGCGGGGTGGTAGGCTAATCTCCTGCTTCTCGGCCCCATCTCATTTAACAGTCCCAGCTGGTATAACAGAATTGGAGAGTTACTGCTTCTCAGGGCAGGACAATCTCGTTGAGGTGTGGCTGGTAAATGATGTCATTAAAGTAGGACGAGCCTGTTTTGCAAATTGTCCGAAGCTAAAGCGTATTGTATGTAACCGTGTGCTACGAGGTTACGAATCTTATTTAAGGTCAGGAAATAATGCAGTAATTGTGTTTCGGGAGGACTGAGCTTGTGTTTTACCTGTCAGGGAGGAAACATGGTTCAAAATATGGGGTAGTTGATTCCTCTGACGGTAGTGAGGACTTCTTGTCTGTTCGGGAGTTGTTGTCAGCGGAGCGTGCTGGTTACGGGATATACGGGTTTATGCGAAAATCTGGTTATCTATATTGTTTTGGTGTGAACAGCGTCATAATATCGCTTCTTGACCAGAGCAGCCATACACCAGTTATGCTGAAACTCGCAGATGGTTTGGAATTTAGTCAGACCATATACATGGGCCACAGAATATATGCTGGAGAATTGGAGTTTGTGTTTTTCAATGATAGCGGCGTGAGTGGTATATGTATTGCAACCAGTAAGCAGTTCCTGAGCGGGGAAGTTTCGATAGATTTTAATCATATAGACGGTAGAAGAGCCGTAGTTCTTCTCAGAAGGTTAAAAGACTCTGGCGGCTTCAAGCTATAGGGGGTAGCTATATGACTCAGGTGGAAGTTCGTAAGTTATTTATTCAGGCATATCCTGGTGTGCGCCTACCTATGCGGAAAGGCTTTTGGTATAGGTGTGCGCATTGCGGTGTTTGGTGTGGAAGGCCAGGTGGTGAAAAGGCCAATATCCCAGATCACTTGAAGATGGAGGTCGACCATATTGTTCCCTTTGCCCGTGGCGGTAGCGTAGGTTCTTTGCACAACCTTCAGCCGTTGTGTAAGCCGTGTAACCGTGCGAAGTCGAGTAATATGACGTTCAAGGATAACGTTCGGGCTACTAAGAACGCCATCTTTCATCCACTTGACGCCGCAGTAACCCCAGTTCGGAGAGCGGCACGTCAGAATAAAGTTTTGAAGGGACTTGGTATCACAAAGCGTCGGTAATTTGGGGTGAGTGCGGATGGAACGTTTTCCAGGTGTTCAGTATACGATTAAGTTTAAAGACATGTCTGGCGCAGTAAACCAGTCTGTGGTAGTTGTCGCACAGTCTCCACGAGAAGCTATATTTGCAGCTTGTAACCGAGTTGTCGCACAAGTTGTCAAGTATGGTTCTTGGTCGGAGCTAAAGCGTGCGGCGTTGGCACAGATTGGAAACTGTATGATGTGTGAGGTGTCACGTACTGCTGGAGGTAGAAACAACTTTTATATAGTATACTTTAGGGGGTTTTAGAATTGAATAAAATTAAGAAGTTCGTTGCCTGTTCTGCGCTGTGCTTGTGCGTAAGTATGAGCCTGTCAGCCTGCTCGTTTCAGACTATGGGTGATGCTCTTGGTGTCAACCTGACAGGCTATACGGATGCGCTTCTCGGTTCGGTAGCTTGGCCGAACGGAACGTCAGCTGCTGACTTCAAGGCTTTTGTTGGCGGAGTGATGAGCGATTTGAACCTGGATAGTGCATTGAATAGCGTAGACATCGAAAAGGGTATCGAAGATGCTCTTGCGGCTTTGAACGTGGAGATTTCCTCTGAGAACAGCGAGGAAATCAAAGAAGCTATTATTCGAGTTCTCGAGGAGAATGGGGTAGATACCGATAACGTCGAGATTGATGTAGACGGTATCATTGATTCTCTCAGTAAGGACTCTGAGGGTTCTGATGGTTCTGATGGTTCGGAGGAAGGTTCTTCTACTGGTTCGGAGAAAGGTTCTTCTGAGGGTTTGGAGGAAGGTGATGTGATCAATGAGGAAGAGACTAAGTAGTTTACTTATCGCAGTCCTTGCTGTAGTATCTCTGACAGCCTGTTCTACAACATCATATAACGGTGAAAACTTTGGAGCAATCCCAAGTCTTAAAGAGTATGATGATGTGTCCGGCGGCTTGGCATTTTCTCCGTCATATAATGGCCAGAGTTCTGTTGGCAGTCCTAGTAATAAAGGCCAAGAGACGGCTCCATCATATGATGACGAGGGTGTAGAGATTACAAGTGTTCAGGGCGGAGATACTATTCAGAAGGATATGCTTGTCTATGAAGGTGCCGTAACAGTCACAACTAAGGATTACGAAGCGTCTATAGCAGCATTGAATGAAATGTATGAGACATACGACTGCTTTATTGAATCCAGCCGCGAGTACACTCAGTACAGTCAATACGACAGTAACGGTACTATGCGTTATAATGCGACAATCCGTGTTAATTCTGGTGATTACGACTCATTCATGAATGGTACTGGAAATCTTGGGGTAGTTGATTCTAAGTCATCGAATGTCCAGAACATGAATGTGGAGTATTCAGACGCAGTTACCGCACTTCGCATTCAGGGAGCTCGTCTTGAACGGTATATTTCTCGACTTGAGGAAGAGACAGATAACGAGATTGCCCTACAGATTGAGCGTGAGATTGCAAACATTCAGATAGAGGTTCAACAGCTTGAAGCTCGCAAACGTACCATTGAGACTGATGTAGCCTACAGCTATGTAGACCTTACTTTGATGGAGGTTCGTGCTTATACCTCACAGGTTACGCATTCTGACCCGCTACACGTTCGTTTATGGGCCGAGGTTGTAAACACCTACTATGAGTTTACGAATTTCTTGGTGTATGCTCTGTTCTTCATCATTCATGCGTTACCATATATTTTGATTCTTGTTGTTCTTTGGTTTGTGTTCCGAAAGAAGCTGAAAGGCAAGATTAGGTTGCCGAGAAGACGTTGTAAGCGGCCAGAGAACGATAAGGAATAGGAGGTGTCAAAGATGGCAAGCAATAAAATGCACATTACTGTTATTCAGAACGGCCAGTTTCGTGGGTATATCAAATCAGTTTCATATGCACGCGAGAAGTTCCTAATCACCGCCAACATCAATGAGGCCAAGGGGTATGCCACAGAATGGTCTATCCAGTCCGAGATTGATAAGCTGACCGTGATGGGCTTTGCTTACGGCTATATTTTCGGGTACGAATGATACTCTTTGTGGCAGATTAAGTTTTTAGCGTGGTTTTGTGGTATATTTTAAGTATAACAGATCGGCTGTTCCGTGGTCGAGTTGAATTCGTGAACAAGTGGGCTTGTACTTGCTGATATCGTCACTTTCTATGTGATTCAGAGTTCCATTAGCAGGAGTTGATGGATTCGTGTGACAACTGAATTTCTGAAAGTTCGAGGTATTTTCGTCTTGTGTAAGTCCACTTGTGTACATAGATATTCGTGGAGGTTTTGTGGTATGCGAAAGATAAGGTTGTCCTTTAACGTACCAGTTACTCTGTGTTTTATAGCATTGTGCTTCATCGCCACCCTTCTTGGGGTAGTTTCAGGCGGCAGCCTTTCTACGATGTTCTTTACTGCGTACAGATTGCAGGTTTTGAACCCTCTGTCGTGGCTTAGGTGCGTGACAAGTACAATGGGCCACGCAGGTTGGGAACACTTCTTTAACAATATGCTATACATCATCCTATTAGGCCCTATTCTTGAGGAGAAGTATGGCAGTAAAGTTATGATACTCTCGATCGTATTGTCAGGGCTTGCCACCACTTTGGCGATAACCATACTTGCTCCGAATACTGGCGTTATTGGTGCTTCAGGGGTAGTTTTTGCGTGGATTTTGATGTCATCTTTTACGTCATTTCGTGAGGGTACAATTCCAGTGACTTTTGTTTTGGTGTTTGTATTTTACATCGGGCAAGAGGTTTTAAATGGAGTTGTAGCTCGAGATAATATTAGCCAGATGGGTCACATTGTAGGAGGCTTGGTTGGCTCATCTATTGGCTTTCTCAAGAACAATAAGGGAAAGCAATCAGATATGGAAGTCTCCTAAAAATTTAGTTGGAGGTAGGTTAAATTGAAGAAGCTGTTAAGTGCTGTACTTGCTCTTGCGATGCTCCTGTCTCTGTGCGCCTGTGGCGGAGATAAGGATAAAGCTCCTGATGGCAGTACAAACCCTGTGTCACAGAGTGATTCTCTGCAGGAGAACATCACTGATGGGTCAGACGATGACGATGCGTCCACTCCTCCTGAAAAGGTTGAAGGTGACCGTGTTCCTGTCGGTGGTGCGGGCGGTGCTCCTAAGCACGTGGAGTCCAACTGGAAAGTTGGTGAGGTAGACGCTAATGATGTTATGAATGAAAAGCGTCTGCCCATCGACCTGACGACTACGAAGATGACATTTGGTTTCGGCGAGGAAACAGGCCCTGCGCATATGAAGATGGTGTTCTTTGCTGATAAGGGCGAGTATAAGTCCTTCGAGATTGAGACTGCGTCTAATGGTATGACGATGCTGTCCCGCTTCTTTAAGGTGGATGAGCAGGAGTATTTCTTCACAAGTGCTAATCTCGACGGTGAGAGCGAGGAGAAGCTGTATAAGATCGTAGAGACTGCTGATGAGACTACTGATGGTGATAAGAACACTGATGGGGATGAAAGCACAGCTAGTAGCGAGCCCGTTGGTGACAGCTCTGGGGTAGCTGATGAGGACTTCAGTATGAGCCCTGAAGACATCACTTCTCAGTTCGGTGGTAGCTTTGATATTACCGATTCTTCCACTGCCGATAATATTGTTTCCTGCGAGTACATCGGCCAGAAGGATGGAGAGGATATGTTCAAAGTAGTCACCACTGATGGCTACGAGGGTAATATCTACATTGACCATGAGACCGGTTGGGTTGTCGGTATGATTCTGAAGGCGACTGAGCAGTCCACCAACACAAGTGCTGAGCTGGCACAGCTTGGTAGTGTGAATATTCGCATTGAGTATGATGCGAAGGACACAATCGTGATGGATGTCACTGATGCCGTGGAGGATGACGGTAGCAGCGTGATGTTCCTGTTCGCCCAGATTATGTCTTTGGCTACGACACCTGACGAGAATGGTGATTTCAGCTTCAATATTCCTGGTGCTGATTCTTCTGCTGTTACTGATGGAGACACCGCTGGTGATTCTTCTGCTGTTGTTGATGGAGACACCGCTGGTGATTCTTCCTCAACTGGAGATTCTTCCGAAGTTGCCGAATAACGTGTGTCCTTTCTTTCGCGAAATTCTGAGTATCCGTAAGCGTTAAGTCACCTCAATTCTTGGGGCCGAAGGGGTAGTTGTGCCACCTGATCACGCTTTCTGTCAGGAGAGGCCCCAATTATATGCCAGTGTGTCCGAGTGGTTTAAGGAGCTGGTCTTGAAAACCAGTGACTCCGAAAGGGGCCGTGGGTTCGAATCCCACCGCTGGCGCCAGATTAAAATTAAACAGGGAGTTGTGGACATGGCCTTCGCTAATAAGGACTTGATGGTAGGTGACTTGTTACTATCTGATATAGGCGAGATATACATTTATCTTGGTTTCTACGAGGGTTTGCCACGGTCGATGTATATGATGCCATCGTTTGGTCATATGTATCTATTCTGCACTACGTGGAGTTCTCTCAGATGCGGGTATTGCGTCGACCCAGTTGTCCATAACTCTGTTCTTGATGTTGAGGCCCACGGTGGAATGTTGTCGCCGCAGGCTTCAGCAATACTCTTTCAGGATAACATTACAAGAATACGAGCTGGTATTGATGGAAACGCCAGGTACTCCAAGTCATATGGTAAGTTTAAATGTCGAGTTGGTCATGTAGATATTCAGCCCGACAGTGTGCAGTATGTATTTGGGTGCAGGCGCATCGGAGATAAGAAGCCAAGAGGTTACAATGGTAGCTAAATAGCAAAGGATGGTCTAAGCATGGAAAAGCGCCGCATGACAGTCATGGAAGTCCTTATAGTCCGTCAGAGTATCAAAGAGATTACCACAAAACTCGTAGACCTTCAGAAGCTTCCTGACTCCGGTGGTAAGCTCGAAGACCTCGGCCTTGGCTTCGTAGATGTAAACAGGACAATCAATCTTCTTGACGATTACGATAAAGTTTTGTCGGAGGCGTTGAATACAGCGGAGGTAGAATGGCCACCCAAAGTGTAGCTCGGGGTAGTTTATGCAGGCTGTAAATGCCAGAAGTGAGTTATTATGAAAAAGAAAAAGATATTTAAGTTCTTGCGATTTCTTATTCTTCCGATGATATATGGTGCCTGTTTATCAATTCCGTTTTGGGGAGACATCGATAGTAAGTTCTTGATGGTGTCTCTGATTGCGACTTGTGTTGTGTTCTCCCTGTTTATGACAGCGAGGGCAGTCTATTTCTTTAAGACCGACCTGTTCATGGCTACGTTCAGTGTCTTTTTAGGCTCTATTGTCGAGATAGTGTCAGTCTGTGTGAGGATTATGAAATTTGGGCCGCCGGTGGTTCATGTTGGTGTTTTCCTTATATATTTACTCGGACTTTATCTGAGTGCAATATTACTGTTCACATTCTCTGTAGCGATTACAGCATTCTCAAAATCAAGGGGGTAGTTTTCGGTTTGAGTTTCGTTTGGTTTGCTCTGGTCATCAGTCTACTGACAGGCACTACAGTTAATGCTGGAGTTGTCCCGATTGAGAACCGTGGTTATATCATTGTCGGTGATAGTAGGACAGTTGGCATGGACGCTGCGTGTAACGTCGGTGACCATGCCAATATTTTTGTCGTGGCGAAAGTTGGTAAAGGCTATAACTGGTTGGTAGAAGAGGGTTGGCCGGAGGTAGAGAGTATCAAGAAAAGTAATCCGGATATTACAGATTGGACGATAGTTTCTAACCTCGGTGTGAATGACCTCGGAAGTCGTGAAAGCTACATTGACTTCTATTCGAGTTTGAAAGACGATTTTATCTTTGTAAGCGTCAATCCAGTATCACGAGGTAAGTATAGCGTCAAGAATGCGAATGTAGACGCCTTCAATGAGAGTATGTCTGAGAAGTTTGACTACATAGATACGAATACGATGTTGAAGTTGCGTGGCTTCAGTGCTCCAGACGGACTACATTATACGGACGAGACTTACAGCCTGATATTTAGGTTTATGTGCCTGGAGCTCGGAATACAGGGGTAGTTCTATTGCTTATTAGTTATAGTTGGAGGAGATTACGTTGAAGAATTGGAAAGAATTTTGGCAGAAGAATAAAACAAACATAGCCACTATGGTTTTTCTGTTACTTCTGCTTGTTGTCATGGACTATATGTTTCTCGCTGGGACACGGGGTAGCGAAGAGGGAGAGGAAGAAGTCCAGAAGATTGAGTATTCCGAGTTTATCAAGCTGCTCGAGGATGGTGCAGTTGATACGATTTACTATGGTGGCGGCGAAGAGTGGATGACCATTACTCTGTACACCGAAGAATCGAAGGAGCTCGAAGGCAAAGAGCGTGAGGAGTACGAGTACAAGAACGAGGATAAGCGTCAAGTTTTGTATCCTGCGTATGATGAATTCCGTAAGGATATGCTCAGTTATGATGTACGATTAGTCGTTCAAGGTAACTCAGGGGTAGGTATTCAGATCCTGAACACGATTATCTCCTTGATATTCCCTATTGCGTTGCTTGTTTTCATGTTTAAGTATATGACAGGTATCACAAATAAAGGGGTAGACACCAAGAGCCTTATCCAGACAAGCGATGTTCGTTTCTCAGATGTGATTGGTCAGGATGAGATTATCGATGATGTGAAGTTCATCGCTTCTCTGTTAAAGAATAGGGAACTTGGTGACGAAATTGGTGCAAAAGTACCGAAGGGTCTGTTACTTACTGGTGCTCCAGGCACAGGCAAGACTTTGATTGCAAAGGCCATTGCTGGAGAGGCTGAGGTTCCATTCATCTATGTTAATTCATCAAGTCTCATTGAGATGTTCGTTGGGGTAGGTGCCAAGCGTGTTCGCGAGGTATTCAGTGTGGCGAAAAAGAACGCCCCATGCATTGTTTTCTTCGATGAGATTGACTCTATCGGTATAAAACGCGACAGTCGTCAGAGCACTTCTGAAAACGACCAGACAATCAATGCACTTCTTCAGGAGATGGATGGCTTCTCCGGAAGAGAAGGTGTATTTATCATCGCAGCTACGAACCGTGACGACAAGCTCGACCCAGCCCTGGTGAGGGCTGGCCGTTTCGATAGGAAGCTCGCTGTTATGCCACCGAGGGATTGGCGTGTGCGTGAGCAGTTATTCCGTTTTTACCTTGGTAAGTTTAAAGTTTTCGAGGATGTTGACCTCGAGAACATCGCTCGTCAGGTGAGCGGATTCACAGGTGCCGATATTGCGGCTGTTTGTAACGAGGCCAGTATTATTGCTGTCATGCATGGCAAGTCTGGTATCGATATGGACAGCCTTGAGGAAGCTATTGATAAAAAGGTTTTCCACGGCAATCGCTCTAAGCGTGAACAGCATGAGGAGGATAAGCGAGTAGTCGCATATCATGAAGCTGGTCATGCTCTGTGTCACCTATTAGTAGGTGAATCGATTACTCGAGCTTCCATCCAGAGTATGAATACAGGTGTAGGCGGGGTAGTTTTCGGCGAAGATACGGATTCGCAGTTCCGTACAAAAGAGTTCTATGAAAATCGCATTATGATTTGCTATGCTGGTCGTGTGGCGGAGCATTTGGTTTTCGACTCAGTTACCCAAGGTGCCAGCTCCGATATCGCACAGGCTACGCAGTTGTTATACGAGTATATTGCAAACCTCGGTTATGACTCTGATTTTGGTATGCTAAATCTCGATGTGTTGACCGAGAAGCAGTTGATGACTGACTCCCATCTATTTGAGATGATTCAGCGTAAGTCAAAGGAGCTATACGCTCGTACAGAAGCTCTTATTGACCATAATATAGGTACTTTGGACGTCATAGCTAAGGCTTTGATGGAGCATGAGACTTTGACTGGTAGCGAGCTGGCAGCTCTGACAAAGGAGAGTGAACTGAATGTCTAAGGGGTATCTCTGTCAGCTGTCAGGCGGAAAGATGCTTGTGTTCCAGGACGGTTGGGTCGGGGTAGAGGCTGTTGGTTATCCTTTACCCGACTGTGTTATCAAGGTAGGTGGCACAACCTATCGTGGCCAGACCGCAGTATTAAAAGCAGTCCTGGGGTACGCCATTGAGGATATTGTCTCATTCACCAAGGAGGTATCTGGCTTTAGTCCAATGAAGTTTGCTGACTTTAAGCGGAATGTTATAACTAATGATATTGGTGGAGGTTGCCCAGTCCGCTTGAAGAAAGCAATGAGTGATGACAGTCTTGGCTTTAATCAGGCGTTGTTTAAGTACATCCTGCCTGATGAGATGATTGACCAAGATTGCTTGATGCCGTCTGAGGCTGAGATGGCTGAGGAGTATTCGGACTTACTTGCAATAAATTGGGCAGTCCATCATAATGAGCCTAACTGGCGTTTCAGAAACAACATCCTGATGTTTTCAGGCTGTAGCGAAGTAACTGACAGACTGTTATCGTTCATTGAAGACTTGGAAAGCATCTGCCTTGCTGGTTCGGAGAGAGCCAAGTATCGGTATCTTTCAGGGATTACGCTGTTAAATGGCAAAGGTGCTATACTCATGCTCGACTCTTATGCTGGAAACTGTGATGTATCGTATCTCTATTGGAGAGTAACAGGTTGTGACTTGAGTGAGGGCCAGATTATCACTTCGTGTGATGAGACTGGTGCTGTGACCGCCCATTACGAGGTAGGTGGGCGAAAGAGCAAGCTTCCAGAGCTAAATGGGGTAGTCGTTAGGAAACTTCTGAATTAGGGGGTAGTTTCTTATGGAAGTTCCAAAAAACATAGACCAGCTTATTGTTGAAGCAGTTGAGAGTGGGGCTTCTGATTTGCATATCAGTGTTGGGGCACAACCACGTTGTCGTGTGCATGGCAATTTAAGGAACATGAATTACAGTGTTGTGACACCTCAGATTGCCGCAGACCTACTAATGCCGCTGATGGACACGTTAGCGAGGTCGACCTTGAATACAGTTGGCCAGTATGACATGGCGTATTCAGTGCATAAAGTTGCTAGAATGCGTGTGAGTATATTTCGTCAGAAGGGTGACATCGGCGGAGTTTTCCGTGTTCTTAACGCCACTGTTCCTGACTATACGAAGTTAGGCTTGCCGTTGAACGTATTCAATATGTATAAGAAGCGCAGAGGGCTTATTCTTATTGTAGGCCCGACTGGTTCCGGCAAGTCCACGACTTTGGCGAGCTTTCTTGATATCATCAACAAGAATCTTTACAAGCACATCATCACTTTGGAAGACCCTATCGAGTACATCCACTGGCATTCTCGAAGTTTGGTGAACCAGCGTGAAATAGGCACAGACTGCGACTCGTTTGCTAATGGTTTGCGTGCAGCTCTCCGTGAAGACCCAGATGTAATCCTTGTTGGCGAGATGCGTGACCTTGAGACGACTGAGATTGCACTTCAATCTGCTGAGACAGGCCATCTGGTATGCTCGACTTTGCATACTCTTGGTGCAGCAGATACGATTAACCGTGTGATTGATATGTATCCTGAGCGACAGCACAATCAGGTGCGTAGCCAGTTGTGTGCAATCCTTGAAGCTGTTGTTAGCCAGCAGCTCCTTCCGAAAGCTGATAACTCGGGGTACGTTGTCGCCTACGAGGTCATGTTCAAAAACAAGAAGATTCAGCGTATGATTCGAGACAAGGAAATCGACGCAATAGCCGACTATCTTAACGAGCCAGAAGCCATTCGTGAGGGTATGGTTTCTATGGATAGTACGATTTTGAATCTATTTAAGAAGAAGGCGATAACTCGTGATACGGCACTCGACTATTCATTCGACCGTAAGGAGATGGCAAAGAAGCTGGCCACTCTAAAGTAGGTAGGAGTGTTCATATGGTAGTTTATCATGGTAGCAATCATAGTTTTCAGACTATGCGCATTAGGAAGGATTTGACAAAGCAGTCCACATTGGAGAATGAGGGTTACGGTATTTACTTCTCATTGAGCAGAGCTGTTGCTGAGAGTTATGGTAAATGGCTATACACAATCGCTGTAAACGATAGGTTCCTTGTTGATATGCGTAGCATGAGGAATTGTAGAGTATATGTTATGAAACTGCGCCAGGAGATGCTGATGATGTTTAAGATCCGTCTTGAGGACTACATAGATTTGAGGACGGTAGCCAGATATCTCAATAGCGGCGGGGTAGCTATCTGTGGTGTCGCAACTGAGGTTAAGAACCTCTTGGACTCCAGTGAACTGTTTTATATGCAAAACGGTTCGAGGGTGGAGGCGATATTTGCGCATTTGAACAAGTGGACTGGCGTTCCGAAGGCTTACATATTCCCGTATCATATCAAGGGCTGCGGAATAATTCGTGACCTGTCTCCAACAGTTGCAGGAATTATAGATAAGGAGCGTCTGTAAATGGACAAGAAGTTCTTTAATGGTCTTGCAGTCGGTAGCATTGTTACGATGGTGGCAACTCTTGGGGTAGTTACTATCATCAGGAATAGCCAGGTAGTTGACTCTGGTGCCCTCACTAAGTTTGACCAAGTAACATCTATTATTGAGCGTAAGTATTATGGGGAATACACTGAGGACGATATTTTAGCTGGGATGCTGTCAGGTTCCTGCTTCAACCTCGATAAGTATTCTGCTTATTTGACTTTGGAGGACTATGTAGATGCCGTTGATCCTGATCAGGAGTTTTGCGGTATTGGCATATACAGTTCGTTCAATAAGTACACGAAGGTTTACAAGGTGTCTAACTGTTTTGAGGGTGGCCCAGCGGATAGAGCCGGTCTGAGACGTGGTGACATCATTGAAGCGATTGATGGATATGATGTTTATGACATGGAGTTGGATACAGTTTCTCGCCTGATTCGTGGTGAACCTGGTACGACAGTTACATTGAAGGTGCTGCGAGATGACGAACTTTTGGACATTGATGTAGTTCGTGAACCAGTAGAAGCTCCATTCGTCACAACCTATCAACTGTCGAATGATATAGGTTTCGTTCAAATACGCAATTTCGAGGGTACGGTGGCTGATGAGTTTGAGGCCGCTCTCGAGGAGCTTGGCCCTGTTAAGGGTTTAATCATAGACCTTCGAGGAAATACAGGCGGGGTAGTTGATTGTTATCGAGACGTTATGAGTAAGCTGTTACCAACATGTACTATTGAGACATCCGTATACAAAGATGGAAGTCGTGTTCCAGTTGTCTGTGAGAGTGATATTAAGGCTGTAGGATACAAGATTGTAGTCCTTGTGGATGGTAGCACAGCCAGTTGTGCGGAATCCATGACACAGTGCTTGGTAGACCTTGTTGGGGCCAAAGTTGTTGGTGAACCTACTTATGGTAAGGGTGTATTTCAGGAGTATTTCGTCGTCGATTCAGATTCTGTATTGCGCCTGACAACTGGGTACATGGAGTCGCCTAACGGGGTAGTTTGGAACGAAGTCGGTATCAAACCAGATGTTGCGGTTGAAGCTGAGTACCTTGGCGATGATTTTGAGCAGGCGGTTCTTTTAAATGAGGCCCCTGTACGAGCTGCCTATGATTTGTTAGGTGAAATGTTGATTGAAGAATTTAGGGCGTATGTGAAACCGCTTTCTTGAAGTCGAGATACTAATCGAGCCTGTGTTGTCTAAGCTGGATGTTTGCGTCAAAACTACGAGCTTATCCGCTACCTGAAGTTCTGTTGTAGGTTAACGTGATGGGTTGTGGTTTTTACGTATAATATTTGGATGTATCGAGTAAAATATTGATTTAGTATTGACTTTTCATCAGTTCTATGTTATAATAGAGTAAACTGATGGAGGGTCTTTACTATGAGTATAGAAATTACAGATAAGTTGGTAGACGTTCGCAGTGGGGAGATTATTGGCTATCTGGTGTCCGCCGGAGGCCAGTATAAGGTTGCTGTCACAGAGGACTTTGGGCGTGAAATAGGCGTTGTTGATATCTATATTGCTGACTTCTATGATGTTCCTGTGATTGAAGTAGTTCCGATAAGCGGCAATAGGTATGCTGTTGTGGAGCGGAGCCTTGGTTTTATCGAGGAGTATGCTGATATCCGCATGACGAGCTTTGGAAACGACCACGCCTATTGGGGGTACGTGTTCAAAGACCAGCATATCGTTCCATTTAATAGTTCGTATGCAGTTGATAGAATGCTCCGTGAGGTCAATGGCGGTTTGGAATAATGCGAGTAGCCGAGGTTTTATAATCTAGGCTTTTTGCTGTAGATAGAATGGGTAGGTTTTTGTATTTTATACCCCAAATGGGGAGTATTATTTTTGGGGCTATATTTTTCGTGAGTTGCTTTATAAAGTGTACAATTTTATTATTTGTGTGGTGGTGTTATGTTAAAAGATAGGAGCGAAATCCAAATCGAAATCGAGAAGACCATCGAGCGTGTTAAGGAGATTGACCATGAATGGGATTCACTCCAAGTGGAGCTGAGTTCCATCGATAAGCAGCTTGCAGACCTCAAAACAAAGAGGAGTTCTGTGTCAGAAAGGATAGCTGCGCTTGACCAGGAGCAAGCTTCGTTGAAGGAGAAGGAAGAAGACCTCCGCAGTCAACTTATCGCCGCCTTGACACCGGAGGAGTTCATGTACCAGCTAATTGAGCTTGTAGGCCCATATCTCGGGGCCAAGTCCGTATCCGAGCTGAATGAAATCAGGAGTTCTCTCGCACCGTTTGAACCTGTTGCTGTAGAGGGTGACTCGCCATTTGTTGATGGTGGAGTTGTCCAATGTGGCGATGAAACAGGGTTAAATGATGATACGTCTGGGGTAGTTACCGTGGAAGACGTCATGTCTGACCAGGTCGTAATGGAGCACTTTGAGGAGCCAAAGCTTCCTGAAGGTGCTGGTAGGTCTATGCAGACATTCTTTAATGTGTGTAAAGACATAGGTATTCCTTATGAGGGCGGTGAGTTCAGACTTCATCTGTCTGATATTGACAAGATGGCAGATGTCATGAAGCGTTGCAAGACAATCCTGAAGAACTTCAAGTACAAGTTGTATTTAAATGGTAAGGTATTTGAGTTTGACCGGGACTACATGATACCGAGGATTAAGAGTACTTGTAAGTATACGACACAGCTTCGTGAGTGTGTTAGAATGTTGTACTACTATGCTTTCATCCAGTGGCTTAAGATGAATGATGCTGATATGTCAGCCAGGTCTGTGATGGACTACATGATTTGTGAGCGTTACACAGAGCATGGTGGGGTAGTTTATTCTGTGCTCTACGACTCCAGCTATGGCCTGTTTTACTATTGTATTGAGGACAAAGACGGTAACATTGTTCGTGAGACTGAAATCACAACAAGGCCGGATAACCGTTTTGTCATCTATACGGATGATGAAGGGTACAGTGTTGTCACAGGTATGACAGGTAGGACTTCCAGTTACGCAAATGTCCTCAAGGCGTGTTTGCCTTGCTATTTCGGATACAGACTTCGTGTAGCGTGGCAGGACAAGTGTGTTGGTATTAAGTGGCCAGATATTTTTGGGGATGCGTATATTACATTTGAGGAGGCGGAGTACGATGGCTGACATTGGAAATATGTCGCTCCAGCAGCTGCGTGAGTATCAGGAGAAGGCACAGAACGATATCGACTCGATTATGTTCATGGTATCGAGTAACAAGTTTGCCATGTTCAGCTTGTGCCAGCGACCTGACTTCCTCGAACTGTGTCAGAAGGAGTATGGTATCGGTAGCTCTGAGATTACGCAGTTCATTCGCGACCGTCTTGGGGTAGATGCTCCGTCCAGAAAAGAGCGTAGTCCGACCGATATAGCGCAGATTGTGCGGGACAGAACTTGTGTACAGTCTGACATACGCCAAACAAAGTCGAAGTATGCGCAGGTTAGAAACCATCTGTTCATGTGCGCAGGAGTTCTTGACGGTAATGGGTATTCCGATTCGCCAGAGGATAAGGATGTGTCTCAATTCGCATGGCTGACTCCTGTGGAGTATATGGACTTATGGGAGAAGGCCAGTGAAGTTTACTTCGCTGGGGAGCATATCTGCTGGACGAGTATCTATGCCTTTAGGGTGAAGGACTCGCGTGGGCAGTATAAAGAATCGGTGTTCGCTGGTAAGGGTAATGGTGAAGTTTACTTAAAAGACCTACCAGACGGAACCGACAAGGTAGGCTGTTACTCATTTTCCCTTGTGAATGTGTGCATGAAGCTGATGACCGTTCTGCAGGACATGTTTGGTGACCGAGCTGCCCAGGAACTGTATAATATGTCTGTTGCGTCGTGGAGGAATGAGCCAGGGTGTGATAGACGGTATGGCGACTTTTTCATTCCACTGTCATACCTTGAGGCCAGCGGCAAGGATGTATCCAATCCCTATGACTACAGGGCAATTCCTGGGGTAGTTATGGGAGACGGTGCAGAGGATGAGTTGATTATGAGCAAGTCACTTGTTCAGAGTGTACGCTCTGCGGATTACAGTATGTTATCTCCGCGAGATTTCTATTATAAGGTGCATAACGAGGGATTCTATGTCAGTACTGCACTGAAACTTGTAAGTGCTTTGTCTGGCGATAACGCTGATAGTGCGGTGCGTGACTTCTGTGACCATATTCAGTTCTTTGTACGGCGTGGGTATCGTTACTGATATTGAGTTGTCTATAAGCAGGTCGAGTTGGTAATTTCTCGACCTGCTTTCTGTGTTGTTGATGATTAAAGGGAGCTTCTACATAGGAGGTAGTTTTATGCCTTTGCATAAAAAGGTGGTGGTATTGTGCTAATTCGTGACCAGATTTACGGCGATGTTGAGTTCTCAGATGCTGAATGTCGCTTAATCAGAAGCAAGTCTTTTGATAGGCTTCGTTATATATCGCAACTTGGCTTTGCAAGTCAGGTTTATCCTGGAGCATTGCACACGAGGTTCCAGCATTCCCTTGGAGTTTGCAAGTGTATCACGGATATGTACAAAGCCGTTGTAAGAAATAACCCGGATTTCAAGAGAGAAGGCGACCTTGAGCTACTGCGAATGATGGCCTTAGTTCATGACCTTGGCCACCTACCTTTCAGTCACGCAGGAGAAGAGCTTGAGGGTATCACGCATGAGGAGCGTCTGGCTGGGCTTCTGGAGTATGAGAGAAAGAATTTGATATTGGCACATTCGTATGATATTGAAGCTTGGGACTTGGTAAATCAAGTCTACATGGCAGATGGTATCACGTATCTCTCAGACCCACATCTCATTTCATTACATGGGTTTATGGATGGCTTTTTGGATGCTGACAAGTTGGACTATCTTCTTCGTGACGCTGTAAACTGTGGGGTAGGTTACGGACGCTTTGACCGAGATTCTCTAATAAACAACATGACAGTCATCCGAAACGATAAAGGCATTTACGAGCTTGCACTTCTCAAGGAAGGTATCCAGGCACTTGAAAGTTTCATACTAGCCCGTTATTATATGTTTAGTCAGGTATATTTCCACCCGACTGAATGTGCCTTGCGAATGCAGTATGGCGATGCTATGCGAGGACTGTTACCAGGTGGGAAGTTTCCTGATGATGTTCGGAAGTTTCTTAGCCTTGATGATACGAAGTATGTTCGGAAGTTACGATTCCTTCAGGATAATCCATATGTTGTGGTATTCGATGGCGAGTTCGATGCGAAAGTAAAGAATGCCATTGATAGAAAGCTCGGTAAGTATCTAATTTGCGATGTTCGTCGAAAGAATATTTTCAGGCGTGACGCAGATGACAATACAGTTTTCATAGTGGATAACACTCTCAATCGTGTGATTCCTTGCTCTGAGGCTTCACCGATTTTGAGGAATATAGAGTATACCAGCGTTCATAAGTTGCGTTATTATGCGGAGGCATCTCAGGCTCAGGAGCTTAGTGCAGAGGTACGTAGAGTTCTCAAGGGGGTAGTTTAGGTGAAACTCACTGGTAATGATATTATTTTTGCTATATTGCAAGCCTGTGTCGATGGCCTTAAATCTGACAGGCTGGTGTACTATATGTACGCCTTTCAGCAATTTGGCCTTGACCTAAGATACAGGTATCGTGTCAAGTCAAGTGGTATTGCGTGCAGAGACATTGCCACAGCCTTGAACACCATGATAGCCCATAACAAGGTTGTATGTCGCGGTGGCGAACTTACTCTTACAAGCGAGGGGTATCTCTACTACGATAACATTGTTCTGACCCTAAGTGAGTGGGATAAGCTATTTGCAGTTAAGCACTTACTCGATAGTTTGTCAGAAGAGGAGCTGTTCTTCGTCTGCGTTACGGATATCGTTGTAAATGATATGTTAAAGCGTTCTGGGGTAGATGGCCTAAGAAGTGGCCGTGCAACTATTGAGGGTATAATAAAGAATTTGTCTCTGGAGTATTCGGAGGACAATTTCAACACAGCTCTCAAAGTTATGAGAGAAATCAAGGAGGGAACAGTTGTATGGAGGAACGTGGAAACAGCCGTGTAATTTGGTACTTGGTAGTACTTGGGCTTTGTGCGTTTGTTATTACTTATTGTTTTAGGAGCTGGCAGCTTGAAAACTATATGGAAAGTCTTGGAAATGCTGTCGATAGCGTCGATGAAGAGCCAGAGTTTGATATTACAGCTCTGAAAATCGGGTATTCAGGTTCTACTTATACGCTGGATGAGTTTGTGGAACTTGAAGAGATTCCTGTTGTGGTAGATGTACTGATTATGCAGGATAACGGCGAACTTGTTAATAAGCCTGCGTATGTGTCCTATGATACAGAAGACTCTGATGACATTCAGTATATTGACGGCCAGTATGGCCGTCTGATATTGCCAGCTAAGTACAATAAGGGGGTAGGGTAATCCATGTTAGTAAGTTTGTTCGTAAACGATGCCAGTCCACTTTTTAACGATAAGTTCTATGATTGTTTACCTCAGACGTGTCCAGTTTGTGGTATGCCAACAGAGATGAGCGAGGCTTTGACAGGTTTGCATTGTAGCAATCCTCGTTGTCGCTCAAAGGTTACTCAGCGTTTGTTAGCGATGGCTAATTCCCTCGGCGTGAAGGATATGGGTGAATCGAGGGCAGACGCTTGGCTTGCGAATACAGGCTTGACAAATCCTCTGCTTATGTTTGGATACGAGCCAGTAGACGCCGACGGAAATGAGATGGACGGGCCAATGGCAGATGGCATAAGTCTTGAGCTGAGTGCCAAAATCGCTAAGCAGTTCCGCGATAGGAATAAGTTCACGTTGGCTGAGTATGTTCGGGTAGCTAATCTGCCTAACATCCAGATGAGCGCATTCTCTATTTTTGACAAGTTTGACGACCTTGGAGAAGCCTACAAGGCTATCGAAAGCGGAGGGGTAGAGTATATTCGCGATAGTTTGAATATCAAGGAATCAGGTGGCGAGGATATCTCCATCCGTGCCCTCAAGGTGTTCGAATCGTTGATGACATTCAAAGACGACTTGTTCGAGGGACTTGATTATGTGGAGATTATCAAGTTACATACGGAAGGTATGCAGACGTTGAAAGCTGTATGTTCCACGGAAGTAGGTAAGCCATTCGCCACAAAGGCCGACTTCTATGCGTCCTGCAACAATCTGTATCCGAACATCCATATCGAGTTTGGTAGTTCGGTTACGAAGGCTACAGACTATTTGATTTGGTCTGGCGCCGATGGGGTAGTTAAGTCCGCTGTCACGAATAAGGTAAAGAAAGCACGTGCGTATCAAGAGAAAGGCTGTCCGATTAAGATTGTGACAGCGTCGCAGTTTCTTGGTATTCTTCAGAGTATGAGTGGTTCATCTGAGGAGTAAATCTGGTGTTGCCTTTCTCGTATAATTTATTGAATAAAGGTTGATATTATGCAGTTTTTCGTTCAGGATGTACGAGAATGGGGAGATAAGAAAATTCTTACGAACTTTGCACAAACGCTTCGTGGAGAAAACTACTTTTTCGAGCGTTTGAGTTTACAGAATTTGTTGCTTGGAGACTATAAGAGTACTGCATTCTCCCTGCCAAGATATTACAGGAAATTGTATGATGCTATCAAAGGCAGATATTACGGTATGGAATACTTTATGAATAATTGTGAGCCACTTATTCTAAGTATGGATATACCAGGTAAGTCTGTACAGCGGAGATTCAGAAATCAGTGGGTCACTTGCTGGGGTAGCTTCGGAAAGAGTGCTAACCTTGCGCCAGACACTGTTTCAATGGTTAAAGAGCTCGGTATTCGCATTTGTTACGTCGATGGTGCTAAAGTCCCTGATGAGATATTCCAGTTCTATAATGCGGTTTTGAAGTGGTTTGTCTATACGAGTACGGAGGGTGCAATTCTGGAGACGGGCTTTACTCCTACGCAGTTGATAGGAAAAATGATTGTACAAGAGCCTAGTTCTTTTGTGCATGATATACAAGTGGGGTTTTAATATGGCAAGTTTTGTTGTCTGTATCATGAGTGCGTTATGGCACTTCTACAATTTTATTGGGTATATCTTTCCGATGTGGGAGTTGCCGTATTTCCGCATAGCTGGCGAGAGTAATACTCTCATCCGTGTTCTGAACATGGTATGTCTTGGCTGGAGTCCCGTAATCGGCCTTATGCTTCTTGTGTTTGGGGTAGTTGGTATTCTTGTTCGCAAGCACGAGGAAAACAACTTCGAATCGTTTAAGTATTTCATGTTTGCGTTTGCTCTGGTAGCCGATGTAGGGCTTGTGTTGTAAGCATTTTCAGAGTTGTCTCCTATGTCGATATATTCGGCAAGTTTTGGAATAGGTTGTGTGCCTTGTTTTGGCACTCGTATAAATTTTTGTAGGTAAGTTACGAATGTGAAAGTTCGGATGAACGCTTAGAAACTTCACCGGCATTTGGGGGTAGTTAAATGAAGTTAGCAAAGGAAGCCGTGTCCTACTACGTTGATGTAACGGGAAATACGTGGAGCAGTTTTTACGATAAGTTGGATGACGCGATGGCTGGTCGGCTTGAAGAGCAGACTGGCGATTTGTGGCTCATTCATGCACTCATGGATGTCGTTGTGAAGAACGGTATGTCAGTCCACGACTTTAAGTCTAATAAGGACGCTGTAAAGGCTGTATTCGATGATGCTGGGCGTAAGTTGAACGGTGAGTTCTTCACGCCTGTCATCTGGGCTGAGGAGTTTCATCGCTATCTCGATAAGTACATTCCTAACTGGCGTGAGGGGTATTATGTCTGGGAGAACAGTTGCTACGACATGGAGACTGAGGTTTACACAAAGCGTGGCTGGCTGAAGTTTGACCAGTTGGAGCCTGCTGACAAGATTTACACGTTCAATCGTGAGAGTTCACTCGCCGAGTGGTCTGGGTATCATAATCTGTTCAAGCGTGCATACGATGGTAAAATGGTTCATTTCCTCGGTAAGGACGTTGACCTGCTTGTCACTCCTGAGCACCAGATGCTGTATTGGAAGGGTGACGGTTATGCGATGACATCTGCGAGTACACTTCACCAGATTCTCAGTATGTCGCAACCTCATGGGGTAGAGCTACTCATTGGTATGTGTTGCGATGAGAAGTGTAGAGCGCAAGACCATCCGGATACGGTATCCAGTGTCCTGACACCAGCTCTCAAGAGGAAGGATGTCATATTCCAGAGTGAGGATGTGCATGAGATGCGTGAGGTTGAGGCCGTCGCCATCAGCCTTGGCCTTACTTGCAATCTTCGCAAGGACGGGAGCCTTCATATTTTCAACACTATGCACTCTGTCGTTCACTATGATACGAGTCTGTACGAGGACTATAGAGGCGAAGTGTGGGATTTGACCACAAATAACGATAATCATGTGTTTCTTGTTCGGAGAAATGGCATGATGGTATTCAGTGGTAACTGCGGCACTGGCAATCTCATTCGGACTGCTGGTATTACACCAGATCACTTGTTCGCTTCTTCGCTTCAGGCGGATGATATCGAAGTTATCCGCAAGACTCCTGAGCTTGCTGGTTGTCATGCGTTCCAGCTGGACTTCCTGTGTGAAGCTGATAATTTGGACACAGGGTTTGACCTGTTCTCTGAGAACCTACCGGAAGATGTACTGTCTGTCCTTCAGGGTAATAAGCCGCTTATCTTCCTGTGTAACCCGCCGTACAAGACAGGACAGGCTAACAATACAGCTGTTGGTAAGTACATGAGCTGTAATATCAATGAGTATGACAACGTCAACTTCGCCAAGCCAGCCTACGACCTGTTCTATCAGTTCTGTTTCCAGGTGATGAACATCGTCAATAGATATGGCCTAACCAACTGCTATTATGCGGTATTTGGGCCTTTGACGTGGTTTACTGGTGCAGGAGCGAATATCCTGCTGAGGGAGTTCGAGAAGACATTCGAGTTCGTTGACGGTATGTGCATCTCGGCCCAGGAGTTCAGCGACACATCTGATAGCATCCTCTGGGGTATCGGAGCTACAATCTGGAAGAGCCGGGGTAGGTATAAGCCCTTCGGAGATGACTTCCAGTACCACAAGGACATCCTGCTGGACAAGAAGTTTATCACACCAGATGGTGATATCGACTGTGAGGGTAAGGTTCTGTATGCGCCACCACGTGAGAAGCTGTCCGCTTGGGTAGAGCCGCATGATGATGCTCTCGGGGTAGCTGGCCAGCGGTTCTATCCGCTGATGACCTCTCACTTGACCTTCAAGGGTTCTGAGGTTTTTGAGAAGGTGGCAAAGAAGTCAGGAAAGATGTCACCTCTTGCTATGGGAACTCTGATGGTTGGAAATACACTGACGAGGAGCGCAGATCAGTCGGCCATTCTGTCAATGCCGACAACCATTCAGTTTGTGAGTATCACGGAGGAGAACTTCTGGAGATGCGTTGGTAGCTACGCATTTCGTCGGACTATTGACGCAGGTTGGGCCATTGCGAAGAAGGAAATTTCTGCCCCGGATACTACTGTAGAAGGGTATGACCTGTGGCTGAGAAATGCTCTGGTAGCTTTCCTGTTCGAGTACAAGTCCATGATGTCCTCTCTGCGTGGGGTAGTTTGGGAGGGCCAGGATGACTACGTTATTCAGAATAAGCTCTTCTTCCTGAGCGAAGATACTGTGCATCAGAATTGTACAGACCCTGTCATTCTGAGCGACATGGAGAAGTATCCGTTCCAGAATCAGTTCATCCTCAAAATGATTGAGGAGAGTAAGCCTTTCTGGGTTCCTGAGACCCGCATGGTTTATGACTGGTGTGTGGATTACACATTGTCCACTTTTGACCAGCGTAAGACGGTTGGTTATAAGGGTGGGCTTGAGTGTGCAGACGCTGGATTCCAGCAGCTCAGATCTGGGCTATGGGATACTAAGTATGACGCCGATTTGACGAAGTTGATTGTCCAGATGCGAGACTATCTTCGCAAGGACTTGGAGAAGTTCGGTTTCGTATCTGAGGTTTGCGGAGGAGATATTTGATTATGTTAGAGTGCTTGACCTTGACTGGCATAGATGCCAGGTGTGACGTGTCTGAGCTGAAAGCACTTCAGGAGGAGTATCCTCAACTGGAGTATGGTGTGCTTCTTAGTAAGACGCAAATTGAGAACGGTGACAATAACCGCTATCCTGACCTTTCTGTCATTAAGTCGTTCATTGACGGAGGCTTGAACGTGTCTTGTCATGTGTGTGGTTCTCTTGCCAGAAGCACAATGTGGACGGGAAATTTTGAGGAGTTACAAACTTTCCTTGGAGACTTATATAACTCGTTCAAGAGGTTCCAGTTCAATATCAATGGCTGTCGTTGTTCCTCGGTTTTCAGGTATAAAGGCGACATTCCGATTATCATTCAGGCCGGGACACTGGATGGTATGATATTCTATAAGTGTATGAACATCTGCGACCATAGTGGTAAGGTGTCTGCACTTGTAGATTCATCTGGTGGGCGTGGTGAGTTCTCTGGGTATTTCGATAAAATGCCGGAAGATGATGAGCATTTTGGCTTTGCTGGCGGCCTTGGGGTAGATAATGTGTCCAGGATACTGATACATCTGAATAATTGTCTTGGGAGTAAGCCGTTTTGGATTGATATGGAGAGCTCAGTTCGGACGGATGACTGGTTTGACATCGATATCGCAAGAAAGGTTTGTGAAATCGTATTTAAGAGGTAAAGTTTATGCAACTTCTGAATAAGCTGGGACGTAAGCATAAGTTCTACTTGTTGATTGCTGTTGTCGTTTTCATCAGTATGTACGCTGGTCTTGCGGACTACGACTGGTATTGGCAGTGTGAGCTTGGAGAAGCTATTATCAAGGACTTCAATTTCAATGAAGTTTACAACCTTCACTGGGGTACTAAGGGCGTGGCCGAGTATTTAGACCACGAATGGCTGACCAATATTCTGTTCTACCTATGCAGTGCCACTGGTATGTACGGGATTAGCATAGCGAAGCTATTGATTTGTGCCGCTTATGCAGTTGCCACTTGTTATTATCTTGAGGCCGAAGGAAAAGAGTATAATGAGGCTTCCATGATTGGTATTCTGGCTTATGTGTTTATGATGGCTGGAGTATTCATCAAGGTAAAGGCGTACATCATTAGTGTGGTATTCCTATTTGTGGAGCTTGTGCTTTTGAAGAAGTACAAGGCGAGTTCATCTCGTAAGTATTTTCTTTATATGCTCGTTCTGCTTATTGTCTGGAATAATATGCACTCTGGTAGTTTACCTCTGTTCTTTATTGTCGCAGGTGTGTATTGGCTTACAGACCTTAAACGGAGCAAGGAAGTTCTGTTCATGTTGCCGATTTACATTGTCGGAACATTCATCAATCCATATGGGTCGAAGTTGGTATGGTTCGACCTGACACATAACTTCGACCCCGTGATGAAGGAAATTGTCATGGATTGGCGTTGTATAGACGCTAAGGAGACACTTGGAGTTCTGTGTGCTCTCATAGTCCTTGGGGTAGTTTTCTTCCTGATTGGAATAGACTTGAAAGCTCATCTGTTTGACGTGTGCATGATTGGGGTAGTTCTTCTTATGAGTTTCCAATCTGCCCGGCATCTGATTTATCTGGCACCGTTCTTCTATTCCGTTGTTTTGGATAACAAGTATACGATTAAGCTCGGAGATACCTTTTGGTTTTTGGTTCGTGGCTTCTGCGTTGGAATTTGTGCT